>Ga0315316_10000972_pt1 | contig 19553 bp, 20 predicted proteins | sample M160m3416metaG_FD_203702 | JGI IMG/M metagenome (GOLD analysis project Ga0315316, IMG submission 203702) | Ammonia-oxidizing marine archaeal communities from Monterey Bay, California, United States - M1 60m 3416 | ecosystem: Environmental > Aquatic > Marine > Intertidal zone | place: USA... | reverse complement strand
TGTCACCCCCGCGTCGATCTACCGTGTGAGTTTGCCAGACGGAAAAATCACTTTGTGGCGGCAGCCTGAAGTTGATTTTAATGTGGACGAGTTTGTGACCGAGCAACTGTTCTGCAAAAGCAAGGATGGTACGACGGTACCCATCATTGTGACTCGCCGAAAAGATTCCAAACTAGATGCGTCCAATCGCACTTTGTTGTATGGATATGGCGGATTCAATATTTCCATCACACCATCGTTCTCGCCGGCCACTGTCGGCTGGGTGGAAAGTGGCGGCATTTATGCTGTCGCCAATTTACGTGGTGGTGGCGAGTACGGTCGCCAATGGCACGAAGATGGAATGCGACTCAAGAAGCAGAATGTATTCAATGACTGCATCGCTTCAGCAGAACACCTTGTCAAGCAAGGCTATACGCAGCCCAGTCGACTGGCACTGCAAGGTCGCAGTAATGGTGGGTTGTTAGTCGGAGCGGTCATGACTCAACGGCCCGATTTGTTTGGTGCGTGTCTGCCCGCTGTAGGGGTCATGGATATGTTGCGATATCACAAATTTACCATCGGCTGGGCATGGGCCACTGAATACGGAAGCAGTGATGAAGAGGATCAGATCGACAACCTGCTTTCCTATTCACCACTACATAATTTGAAAAGTGGCACGTGTTATCCGGCCACGCTAGTAACCACAGCCGAACGGGATGATCGAGTCGTTCCAGGCCACAGTTTTAAATTTGCTGCTGCATTGCAGGCAGCGCAAGGGTGTGATCGACCCACCTTGATAAGAATCGAAACCCGAGCAGGTCACGGGGCGGGGACACCCATCAGCAAACGAATTGATGAGTATGCTGACTTGTGGGCTTTTCTGATAGCGAATTTGAACTAGTTATCGGCCTTGGTGGCATTGTCTCAGCTTGACGGCTGTTGAAGAGTCCCCATGCTGAGAGCGAAACAGCTGTTTTACTCACAGCAAAGCAAACGCCGACGATCATTCGCTTGCATTGTCGATTTTAAATACGGGAAACAGCTCTGGCTTGGTTCCCGGTATCTTATTATTTGTTTTTTGCCACCCTTGGTTGGGCCTTCCACAATATGCTGCTGCAAGAACCTGCTCAGTCGCCTTACGATTTGCGATTCAATCTGTTCGATATTCCGATTCGCGTGTCGTGGACGTTCTGGATCGCTGCTTTCGTTTTTGGATACGGTCTGTCGCAAGGGCTGGATGATCGTCCGGGTGCTAACAGCATCGGATTGCTGCAAACCTTGCTGGTCTGGTCAGCTTGTTTATTCGTGTCCATCGTCATCCATGAGTTGGGTCACTCGCTCGCATTTCGTCGTTATGGAATCGAATCGTCGATTGTTCTTTATCATTTCGGTGGAATGGCGATTCCAGGAAGGTCGCGGACAACAGACCACTCGTTTGGTGGGCTGACTCCCCAACAAAACATCTGGATTTCTCTTGCGGGGCCCTTAGCACAGCTTGGATCTGGCGTGTTGGTTGTGATTGCCGTGAAATTGGCCGGCTATCAGCTGTTAGTGTTCAACATGATGCCTTGGTTTCTCAACTTCGTCCCATCTTTCGTCGAAGGCAACGCAATCGACAGCCCAGGACTGTTTGTGCTTGTCACTTTGTACATCTTCCCAAGTATTTTATGGGCTTTGTTGAACCTGTTACCGGTGATGCCTTTGGATGGTGGTCAAGTGATGAGATCAGTTGTGCAATTGAGCGGCGGTAACATCATTCAAGCACTTTGGGTAAGTGTGATTGTTGCAGGCGTGGTTGGTTTTTATGGCTTCACAAATGGTCAAACGTATTTAGGGATACTTTTTTTGATGCTTGGTTGGACAAATTTTCAAGCGATTCAACAAAGCAATCGAATGGGTTATTGAATTGTGTCTGAAATGCGCGTTGTTCGCTTTTCTTTCGTTACTGACGTCTGTTTTGCACGTTCGTGTGCGCACTAAAGGGCACAATTAAGTGGAAAGAGAGGATTCACTTAACAATTTTTTTTTGGCACGCAACCACTTTTTTTTAAAAAACATGTTGCGGAATTTGTAGAAGCGCGTAAAGTTACGCCCAGTTTTAAACGGTTGGAAGGATGAGCCGGAACGATGTTGGACATCAAGGCTCAGAGATTCAACCACACATGACGGTTGGTGAGCCGTGGCCGGTGACTTCTAAAGCTTTGCTTTAAAAGTCTCGAGGACTCGCCAACGTTTCCTTTCTCAGCGGAGGAAGAACGTGGCCAAGAAGAAAGCAAAGAAGAAAGCAGCTACTAAGAAGAAGGCGACTAAGAAGAAGGCTGCAAAGCGTTCGACTAAGAAGAAAGCCGCCAAGAAGAAAGTTGCAAAGAAGAAGGCAACTAAGAAAAAAGCTGCTAAGAAAGCAACTAAGAAGAAAGCTACTAAGAAAAAAGCTACTAAGAAAAAGGCGACTAAAAAGAAAGCCGCCAAGAAAAAAGCAACCAAAAAGAAGGCTACTAAAAAGCGTTCTACAAAGAAAAAAGCCGCTAAAAAGCGTCGCTAGGTTGCATTACAGTTCAGTCTCGACTGAACCGTTACAAATAAAAAAAGCTGTGTCAGAGCTCTGCTCCGATGCGGCTTTTTTCTTGCGCACTGTGAAAAAACTCGTTTCCGACTCCATTCATTTCTCAGCAGATGCCCACTCCATCGCAGATGCTGCTGCGTGACATCGATCGGCAGAGCCATTCGAAACGACCGACGAGAATTAGAGATGAATCAACAACGGTGACAACTCAGACCCCAGCGATCGATGCGATCGCAATACAGATCAACATCTACCGCATTTAAGTTCTCGGAATAAATAATAGCTAGCAATCTATGCGAACCAGAAGTCTGGTTGCAGAGACTCACGAAGGCGTGCGTGGCCGAAACGCCACATGTCTGAGCCCGACGTTGGTCACGTGATCGACTTCGAAGTCTGCCGTTTGCTAGCAATCAGATGATGTTCCCAAGGCAAGCACGGGTAGTTGCTCGCCGACGTTGAACATTCGGACTGTTAAACGCGTGATGGAAATATCGTCTTTGGCTGATCAGAGGGTGGGTAAACTCACTTTGGTTGGCTGATTGGCAGCTTGCATGGCCAATTCCCGTACCACTGCTTTGCAGATTGCATCCAAGGGTGCTCGTGATGCATCATTGGACTGAATGACATCCGCGAGTTTGCCCTCATCACCAGCGGTTCGAAGTGTGATATCGATTGGCAGTCCGCCGAGGAAGGGAATGTTGAGTTCTTCAGCTTTCTGTCGTGCTCCACCTTTGCCAAAAATATCATACGTCTTCCCGCAATCTGGGCATTGAAAGCCGCTCATGTTTTCTACCATTCCAAGGATTGGAATTTCAACTTTACGAAACATGCTGACAGCCTTGATTGCATCAAGCAGAGCGACTTCCTGTGGAGTGCACACGATGACGGCTCCTGCTAGTGGAAGTGCTTGTGATAGGGTCAGCGCGACGTCACCGGTACCTGGCGGCATATCAATGATCAGGTAGTCGAGATCACCCCAGTCGGTATCACCGAGAAATTGGTTAATGGATCCATGCAGCATTGGACCTCTCCAGATCACGGCCTGATCAGGTTCGACAAGAAATCCCATCGACATGACCGGAAGATCATCATCGAGTTTGATGGGATCAATTCGTTTTTGTGCTGTGATTGCAGGGCGACCGCTTAACCCGAGCAATTGAGGGATGCTTGGGCCGTAAACATCAGCGTCCATCAATCCTACTTTGGCCCCGTATCGCCGTAACGAGAGCGCGAGAGAGGCAGCGACTGTGCTTTTTCCGACGCCTCCTTTGCCACTTCCCACTGCGATAACGCTTTTCGCTTTTAACGCGATTTGACCGACTCGAGCGGGTGGTCGTGGGTGGTCGACGTAGGTGATTGTGACTTTGCTGCCCGGTGCTGCTGCGACGATTTTCGATTCCAAGGCGTCGGATAATTCATCAGCCATTGGTGCACTGTGGCTTGTCAATCCTATCGTGAGGGCTGCATTGTCTTGATCGACAACGATATCCTTGATTTGACCCATGGAATCCAAGCTACGCCCTGTTTCCGGGTCAGGGTGATCGGAAATAGCCTTCCGGACAATTTCGGGGGACAAGTTGCTCATGATCGGTCTCGTGACGCTATTGGAGGATTTCGATTTTCAGGATTCAGCCAGGGCAGCGACGTTGCAGGAACTCGTTTCTACCAAAAACCCCTCTGACGGCCGCGAATGGACCGAGAGACGATTTGATTCTGAGAATATGATGACAGCCAACGTGCTGTCGCAGCCGATGCTGCATTGTGAATTTTTGGGCCACCTGACCCGATGACCGCACCCCCTTAGTCTATGAACTGGGTCCATCTTGCGAAGTGGAGGTGAATCATGCGGGTCAAACGAGGTAATTCTTCGGGATGCTGGATCATTGCTGCGACTCGGAAAGGCGTCAGACACGACTGTTCACGATGTGTCAAATGATGGCAGGCGATGATTTGCAGTGCCTGTGGGCTGATTGCAGTGGACCGAGCGAGTGACTCGCAATCGGCAGCCAGCGAATTTTGGCGGACTTCCCATAGAACAACGGAGGGTTCGCAGAAGGCGAGGCTTGCGAGTATTTCATCCCGACTTGTTGATTTGACTTTAGGAACGAGTGCTGCGGGAACCATATCCGGTCCAAATCTACGCACCGCCGTGAGCCATCGGCTACCCGTTTCACAGATAAACCACGGCCGAATGACGCCTGGATCAACCAAAGCCCAATTCATTCAGAGAGATTCCTTGTTAGACGCTGTGCCGAGGGAATGATCATCAAGGCGTCGAATCAAGCGTGCTCGGCTAATTCCGAGTCGCCGTGCGGCTTCTGCACGGTTGCCGTCGGTCGACTCGAGAGTTTCGTTGATGAGTCGCAGTTCATATCGCTGAATCGCATCATCAAGGGAAATTCTTGGATTTTTGGCACGCTTTGGGATGGAACCGGGCTGGTACGAACGAATCGCCAGAGGCAGGTGCTCGCAGCCGATCACGCTTCCTGTCGCGGTTCGGGTCGAGTGTCCGATGGCATCTTCCATTTCCTCGTAGTTATGCGGCCATGGATAAATCACCAGTGCATCGAGCGCGGCTCGATTGATCCTCTCAGCGGGACTCTCACCCGCAGCGTGGCGGGTGTCAAGCATTGCAGTGGCAATCAGTGGTATGTCTTCTACTCGCAGAGCGAGCGGCGGATTGACGATTGTCAGCGAGCTGATGACGTCAATCAGCGGTGAGCAAAGTCCATAGGCACGGTCATTCTCGAACGACAGACTTTCACTGATCACGTCATCTGTAGGTGCATCCAGTTCGATTAGCTGGGATCCACAACTCGCCAGCAGCCTCAGGCGGCCTGAGAATGTGTCCAGAAGGCCCGCTAACCGCCGTTGAGCTTCGAATGGCATTTCATCCAAGCCACGCACCAAAGCAGTTACACGGGCGTCCTTGTTCTCTGCAAGTTGATGACACGCAGGCATTAAAGTTGCATCGAGTAGGTCCGAGTCCATTAGTGGTCCGTCAACGTTGATCAGATTTTCACCTGGTGCTGACAGCTCGTGGATACGCATCAAGATGGACTCACCACCTGAACCGGGTGGTCCAAATAAACCGACATCTGTTCGGGTGGACGCCGCAAGATGGATTCGGCGCCTCAGACGAACCGCGTGCTTTGAGGTGCCAGCTGTGATGTTGATTGCGGTTGCAGCGTTGCGTCTTCGCCACGAATCGAGCTGTTGTCTTAGCGCCACAGCATCTTTCAGCTCAGGTTCGGGTAGACGATCATCGAAATCACCCGCAATTGCCAAGACGAGAGCCGTCTTCTCATTCCCCACCTTGATAAATCGCACCTCGCGCGCCTCGGGACGTCGACGCTCCAAAGCTGGTGGTGTAATTCGTAGAGACGCTGTGCCACGCCGCATTAGCTCGGCTGGTGCGGCCAGAGCGGCTGCAATCAGGTCCAGTTTCTCATTCGAGATCGGCGCGCCAGCGACCGAGCGCCGGTCCAATAGGAGTGCACTATCGAATCCGAGCCATTGGCTGCAGCCCGGGGACAAATAAATCAGCTTTCCGCCCGGGCTGATTGCCCAGACCGAAGCTTTCGATTTATCCAACAGCCGCGCAAACGGCCGAATCCCAGTTCCAGATACCATCAGTTCCGCCAGCCAACTCGTTTGATGTGATGAACAGCGAACACCCGACTGGCAAATTTACCAGTGGCAGCAGCTTGAACTCATTACCCGAGTGCGATGACGCGTGATCGAGTCTAAAAGACATCCAAGATGAAGTGGTGGCCCGAATGGAATCGACGATGGCTCGGGTAGTAGTTGTGCCACTTTTTGTTGTAGACAGGAATCCGCATCTCAGGCGGGTACCTGTGATACAAGCTATCACTGCTGCGGAAGTACTCCTGCCCCCAGAAATTCTGGGGATAATAGACGTACGGGTAGTGGTAGAACCGATTCCAGTCGCGGAAATCGGACTGTCCACCCCAAGCGCGGCCATAGGCCCGCTGGTCAGCCGAAGCATTGTCGGACAGAGCGACGTAACTGCATGACAGTACGGCGGCGATCAAAAGATGACGAAGCATCACTGCGTCCCCCCTCGAGACGTACGAAATCGCCACGCTGGGGCGAATATCGCGGGAATATTTTGGCTAATTCCGGACAATTGGCTGCTTTACTGCGTGTGCAGCTGCCTGGCCCGGCTGTCTTGTTGTGATGATCGTTATTCACAATGTTGCAAATCGTTGCCTTTTTGAGGCGTATTTCGCTTGCGAACTCGGTAACACAACCCGACGTACCGTCACTATCGGCATGTTGGGTAGCATCGGTTGAGTCGTTCAGGGGTGGATTATGCGGGGAAAACTCTGCGGAAGCGGTCCACCCGTCCGTTGAACGACTTCTCATGAACCATCTTTGCCACCTATGATTACGTGATAGCTCCGCTGCAATCTGAAAAAGGCAGCGCAGTTGATCAATGACTTGTGATCGTATGAGACTTGATGCTTCAGGCAGCGAAGGCCTGCATCCAATCCCTTGCACCGTGGTATATCGAATGTTCGTATCGCAATCCTCGATTCGATCTCTGCTTGTCGTCTTATTGCTGACGGTTGGCAGTTTCTCGGGGTCCATCGCAGAAGCATGTCCGTTCTGCAACGCTGTGTCGCAAACGTTGCGGCAGGAAATGAGTTCCATGGATGCTGTTGTCATCGCGACGTCACTTCAAGACGACACGACCCGAAATAAAGAAACCGGTGAGGTGTTGATGAAGGTGGAGGTCGTTCTCAAGGGGGCTGACCTGATCAAAGTTGGCCAAGAAGTTAAAGCAATCTATTACGGTGAAGTGAGCATCGGGCGTCGATTCATGCTCTCGGGTGTTGATCCACCAGACCTGCAATGGTCCTGCTTGCCTGTAAGTAAAAGGGCAGAAAAGTACATTGGTAATATTACGAAATTACCCGATGATTCGCTGGAGCGATTACGTTTCTATCACAAGTTTCTGCAGGACGAAGAATCAATGTTGGCACGCGATGCCTACGATGAGTTCGCAGTAGCTCCCTATGATGCCGTGAAAAAACTTGGTCCCGAAATGGATCGTAAGCAGTTGCTTGAATGGATCGGCGATCCCGAAATGGCAACCGATCGAAAACGGTTGTACTTGACCATGTTAGGTGTTTGCGGTGACGACAAAAATTTGCCATTCCTCGAGAAAATGCTTCGCAGCACTCAGAAGAGTACCCGCGGTGGGCTCGATGCTCTGATCGCCTGTTATCTCACGCTGGCTGGTGAGAAGGGTTTGCCCTTGGTAGATGAACTGTTTTTGGCCAACAAGAAGGCACCTTATGCTGATACATATGCGGCGATCATGGCAGTGCGTTTCCATGGAACCGAGGGCGATGTGCTTCCACGCAGTGCTTTAGTCGAATCACTGCATCACGTGCTGGATCGCAAGGACCTAGCCGACTTGGTGATCCCCGATCTCGCACGATGGAGTGACTGGAGCCAGATCGATCGATTGGTGGATTTATTTGTCAAAGCAGACCCAGATAACAATTGGGTACGTGTACCCGTGGTTAACTATCTCCGTGCTTGCCCACTGCCAGCCGCGAAGAAGGCGTTGAAGAAACTGGAAGCAATTGATCCCGAAAGTGTCCGCCGTGCCAATACTTTCTTCTCAATTCCCGTCCCCAGTCGCGAAACTGGCAAATCTGATTCCAGTTCATCAGTGGATCGAGACACGGAGGGTAGATTCTCTGGAGGTGCCGCGTTCTCTGATCGTGATGAGAACGAACCTAGGATGGATGAACGGTCGGTATTTGCTCAACCAGGTCAGGCCACAGCAGCCCTGTCGCCGGAAAATCTGCCACCGACAGCACTGGGTTCCACAGCAGCACTGGGTTCCACAGCTTTGACTCCGAGCCTAGGTTCGGAAGCGGGAATGAACCCTTGGCGGCTGAGCTACGTAATAGGTCTCGCATTGGTGACCATTATGATCATTCAGTTCTTGCTGCTTTCTGGCGGAACACAGCCTGTCAAGGGATAGTCGAGGGATCCTGATGGAGTCGCCAACATGTCGAAGATCATCTTGGTGAAATGGAAAAATGTCAGCTGATATCGAGATAAAATCCACGTCTAGCGAGCAGGAATTTCCCTACCGTGCTCTGAGCACGACCGCGATTGCTTCGGTCATCTTTGCCGTAGTGTCGCTGTTGGGTTTCTTTGTCTGGGCCTTCTTGGGTTTGGCTTTTGTAGGCATGATTCTGGGCTTCGTGGGATTCTCGAAGATCAAACGGTTTCCGCAGGAATTTGCGGGTCATTCTCTGGCGATGACTGGAATCGTGTTGAATATCCTCGTCATTCTGGGTGGCATTAGTTTGCACAGCTACGTTTACTTGACCGAGGTGCCTGAGGGCTACACACGCGTTCATTTCTGGGAATTGCAGCAGGCATCCAATTCGCCGGGCGACCAACCGAGCTCAAAAGCAATTGAGATCAACGGCAATGACATTTTTTTGAAAGGTTACATTCATCCCTCGTCTGGCAGCGGTTTGCTGAAACGATTCATCCTCGTTCCTGATTTGGGGACTTGTTGTTTCGGAGGGCAGCCCAAAAGTAGCGATATGATCGAAGTCAGGTTGCTGAATGGTCAAACGACGAAAGCCGGTTTGACCAAGAAAAAACTGGCCGGCACGTTCACACTTAACCGTGGGCCGCAGAAAGTGACTGATTTTGACAACACTGTGTTCTATCAAATGAAAGTCGATCAAATCCGCTGAGTCAGCGAGTCATGCATTTTGATGTGTTCGTTGTCTCTTGCCTGTGGGTATACTGCAGGAGTAAGACGAGGGCGTAGGCTTCGTTGCAGCAACAGGTCCCTTTCGAGCCAACACATGAGACTTTTGCGTTTCGCGTTGATCGTGAACTCCATTCTGCTGATTGGAGTTTCACAAGCGACAAGTCCGCCATTGACGAGTCCCCAGCAGGACCAAAAGACGAGCAGTCCGAAAACTGGTGGTGCAGGCAAGGTTGCTGCCAAGCCGCAGGCTGATGGTGTTGCTCAGCCAACCAGCGAAAAACCTGTCTCGAAAACCAAGGTTGAAGTTCGCAAGAGTAGCGAGTCAGCGCGAGCCAAAGGTGATATCAATTTTGATGATCTGAGCTTTACGATTGAAAAGGACGCCAAGTTCAATCCAGCGTTGTTGACGGACGACATTAAGAAACTCGATGGCGTCAAGGTGAAATTGCGGGGTTACATCCTGCCCAGTACTTTGTTCAAGGAAACCAACATCGATCAGTTTGTGCTTGTCAGGGATAATCAGGAATGTTGTTTTGGTCCCGGGGCGGCTCTTTTCGATTGTGTGATCGTGGAAATGGTACCCGGTAACACAACAGATTTTGTGACAAGACCAGTGACTGTCGAAGGTAAATTCAAGATCGATACTGAAAAGTACAAGTATCCCAATGGAGTTGGTCCCCGGGGCGCGAGCCACTTTGCAATCTTTAAGATTGATGGTGTGAAAGTAAAGTAAATCGCGGCTTCGAACTTCTTAAACCTCGTGCCGTCACGCACCAGGTGACCAACCGGGTCTCGGTTGAAGATGAATTTCCGGATCGTCATCACCCTGCAGAGTCTGGATCTGACGGGACACTTCATCGACTTGTTCCGTCGTCGTCAAAGGCATCAACTTCACGCGAAATGATGCCGTTGCACCACCATCAAGTTCGACGGTGCGGCCCTGTTTTTCTTCGAATGAACGAATATTGGGATAGTTGGTGGCTGGTTCTAAACCGGTGACATAACCATCACTTTCAGCTGCTGTGTTTTTCCACACAATGAATCTTGGCAAGCCATTCACATTGAAGGTAACACCCAAGCCTTTTTCCCCGTCCGCGGATCTGAGCATTGCGGTGGTCGCACCGGATTCATCCGCTCGCAGCCGTGCAAAGTAGACACGTTCCGCATAGCCTTCTTCAGGGGCACCGAATTCATTCCATGTTTCTATTTCACTGGCTGCGAGTGAGTCTTTTGGGGCAAGTGATTCAATCGGTGCTTCGATCTTCGCACCCTCGCTAAGAATGGGGGCGCCAACATTGATGTGATACAGCAATTGAATGGACGCTGGTTTTGAGAGTTCATTGGTCACATCGTCCAGAACAGCAACTTCGGCGCTACCTGCTTCAAAACGAATTCTGCTGCGTAAACGGAGTCGTTTGACGAACAGACGGGATTCCAAAACTTCGCCGATCACTTCGAGTCTTCCCGACGCCTCGTCGTACTCGATTGCTAGGGAATCAGCGGGCAGATTGCCGATTCGCCCATGCAGCGGGTGAATCAGGTTCCCATTTGCGTCATGTTCAGGGGCACCGTTGCTTTCCAGCCCACATCGGACGAGCAACTCGTCAAAACCTTCCAGCCAGCCAATTCCACTGGAATCGAATACGGGAACTTGGGAGGGGTGCACGGGGCCAAAGATCGGAGATTGCCAGCCAAAACGTACTCCGCTGGCCTCCATTCTCCAGATTGACATGCCGCGGGTTGGTAAAATCAGGACGCGAATCGCGCCAGTATCGACCTCAATCACCTCCACTTGATCAGCCGCTCCCCCAGAAAACCGTCCATGGCGGGTGCTGATTTCCCCTTTGCGGGTGTCAATTTGCATTGATAGTGGAGAGTTTTGATCCCAGACAACGCTGGGAACTCGGGATCCGAGTGAACGGTGAGTCGCGGATTTGGTCGCCATAAGGTGATTGTGGGACTGGTGGTAACGCTCAATTCGGTCTTCGGGATAATCCCGAAGGTTATTTTTACTGAATAGACAAAGACACTTTCCTCGCGTTCTTGTACCCGAGGCTGTCAGTCAATAAAACATCTAAGTCGAAAGCTGGCTACCGAGCAGACTTGCCGATCGCCGGCTTTTTGAAAAACATCCCCAAATTCCTGAGTGAAGTGAATTGCCAATGAGGAACGTCAAATTAGAAGAAGTGGACGTTTCAGGACGCTGGCGCAAGTTTTTTGCGCACTGTTCGGGGACGTGGTCGAAAGGGTTCACTCGCTCCACAGACTCTGGCGATGATTCGGTTTGCTAAAAATACCACCGAAGAAGTTTATATCTCTTATCTTGCCGTGACCCGGGGCGTCAGAATTGAGAATCCAGGAACATCACCACTGGTGGGTTCAAGATACTTTGGCCCTAAAACGCACAGTGATTTTCCAACAGCGGGATGCTAGCCGCGTCGTGGATAGTGTGTGACAGCTGACCATCGCTGATCTGGAACACGTTAAACTATACTTCTCGGCTCAGATTTCTATTTTCGTTTCCCTTTGAACTATTTGCAGAACAACATGTCTGACCAGCACAAAAATTACCCAAAGCTTCACAATGCAATGTGGCCCGGCCTCGTTGGAAAGGGAGATGATGAGGGTCAGGAACCGCCCATCAGTCTGGAACGAATGCTTGAACTGACTGCCAACGCAGAAGTTGATGGTCAAAAGTTTGAAGGTGTTGACTACTTTCTCTTTCACCCACATACCGATCCAGATGCCAGCGATGATGAGCTGAAAAGAATCGCTGACCTGATCGGGAGTCATGGGCTCAAGGTAGGGTCGTTAGTGGCTCCTGTGTGGCCCGGTACGGTTGGTGATTCAGCAATGGGTGACGATGAGCAGCAGGGAAAGTTTCTGCAAGCCATTGAGAAGGCCTGTCGCATCGCAAAGGTCTTTAATGAGCATGGTATCCGTGAATACGGTGTGATCCGAATCGATTCGGCAGAGTTTGGGGTCGAGAAATGGAAAGACGATCCTGCTGCCGGTACAGCCAGGATCGTAGACACGTTCACAAAGGCAGCTGAAATCGCTGCTGAACATGGCGAGCGTCTCGCTTGTGAAGGTGAGATCTGTTGGGCTGGCATGCACAGTTGGAAAGACATGCTGGATCTGCTGGAAGCAGTCGGCAAACCCGAAACTCTTGGGTTCCAGGCGGATCAGGCGCACACCTATCTGTATTTGATGGGGTACAACGCGCCAGAGCACGCTCTGCTGCAAGACGGGTATAGCGAAGAAGAATTCTATGCTGCCTATGAGCAGATGACGGACAAGCTACGACCCTGGACAATCGATTTCCACGTCGCTCAGAATGATGGCACCGTGCACGGTGCAGGATCGCACGATAAAACCGGCAAGCATTGCCAAGCCGATGATCCCAACGGCAAGCTTGATATCACTCGTACTGCTGGCTACTGGCTGAAAGATGCCTCCTCTCGCGGGATCCAACACATTTGCTGGGACGGATGCATGTTCCCGAATGAAGTGCTTGAGAATCCAGAGACATGGAATCAGATCCTGAAAGCGATGGTCGATGTTCGTGATGCTCATGGTACTACTGTCTGATCCTTGCTCTTAACTACTTTCAGTTCGCATCAGCCATGATGTGAGACGCTTTCACAACGGATGTGAATCGCCACTCAGGCTTCAATTTTTTTCGATTTACTCGCTATCAAACAATAAGAATGAAACCACTCAACATTGGACTTATCGGCTACGGGTTCATGGGCCGGACCCACAGTAATGGCTACAAACGGGTTAACGATTTTTTCCCGGAGCTGGAGTATCGTCCCGTTTTGAAAGCCGTGTGCGGGCGCAATGCAGGCAAGGTTCAAGACTTTGCTAATCAATGGCAGTACGAATCCATTGAAACGGATTGGCGAGCCTTGATCGCCCGCGACGATATCGACGCCATTGATATCTGTACGCCAAATAACTCCCACGCAGAAATTGCAATTGCCGCTGCTGAAGCGGGCAAGATGATTTTGTGTGAGAAGCCGCTTGCTTTGAATCCCGAAGAGGGAGAGAAGATGATTGCGGCTGTAGAGAAAGCAGGAGTCACTAATACGGTTTGGTACAACTATCGACGAGCACCTGCCGTCACCATGGCAAAGCAGCTGATCGACGAAGGAAGACTTGGCCGGATCTTCCATTATCGAGCCAACTTCCTGCAGGACTGGACCATTTCGGATGACGTACCGCAGGGTGGCGCTGCACTGTGGCGTTTAGATGTTGCTGCGGCTGGCTCTGGTGTGACCGGCGATTTGCTGGCACACTGCATCGATACAGCCATTTGGCTCAATGGTTCTATCAAAGATGTCTCGGCTATGACGGAGACCTTTGTGAAGGAACGCATGCATACCGAAACTGGCAAAATGGAGCCCGTTGGAATTGATGATGCATGTGCGTTCCTGTGCCACTTTGAAAATGGGTCACTGGGCCTGTTTGAGTCAACTCGCTATGCAAGGGGACACAAGGCGCTCTATACGTTTGAAATCAATGGTGAGAATGCTTCAATCCGCTGGGATTTGCATGACCTTCATCGTCTTGAGTATTTCGATCACAACGATGAAGGAAAGCTGAGAGGTTGGCGATCCATTCATGTGACCGATCACGGTGGGGAGCACCCCTACATGGACAAGTGGTGGGTGCCCGGACTCCAAATCGGTTATGAACACACCTTTGTTCACCATGTGGCTGAGTTCTTGCAAGCCCTCCAGGCTGGAGAAGAGGCGCATCCAAATTTCCGCGATGCACAAGAGACGCAGCGGGTGTGTGACGCCGTTCTCAGCAGTGCTGCGGAGCGAAATTGGAAACAGGTTTGACCTGGTTTTTCAGAATGATTAAATGAAGAGTCCCCCGTTCTTTTGAATGGGGGATTTTTTATGGTGATTGATCCATGGTGCTCGATTGATCGTCGGACTCGCTTTGGTGATTTCGTTTCAGCAGATAACGGGTAAAATCAAATAAACCACTGAAGCGATAGTCGGGATCGACGTAATTTTGAATCACATAAAACGCGAAATAGTACGACCGACAACTTGCCCATAGACAGATCAGCAAGAGGGCAAGAATGTCCCATCTTGGTAATTGAATGAGAATCAGTACCGCCGAAATTAAAGAGATCAGCAGCAGCAGAAAGCCTTTTGTATAAATCCACTTTGATGAAGTAAGATCTTGGGTGAGTCGCATCATTTCAGACGGCCTCTGTTCTAGATATCGAAAATCGCAGGAAGAAATTCACTCATGAGTCAAAAACAACTTACCGATGCCTTAGCAGTTGTACAGCAAGAATTGGCGGCAGCGGATCATCTGGAAGCTGATGATGTAGAGAAATTGCGAACAGTGATGCTGGATATCGAAGCTGTTTTAAATGAAGGCAGCGAGCAGAAAGAATCGCTCAGTCAGCATGTTAGCCATTCTGCGAAGCGATTCGAGGAATCTCATCCAGTGCTTACCGAAACACTGTGCAGCATCGCTGATATCCTGCAACAGATGGGGATCTGAGGTCAGTCAGTATCTGAGATCAGTCATGGGTGACTCCTGTGTTCAGCCAAAATTCTTGGCAGGCATCCTGAATCTGTTGTTTCCCAATCAATCGGTTTTCGCTGCGTTTTCCAGTCCAGCGATCAGCGACTCCTTTGAGCTTCACACGAACTTCGCTATCCAGTCCATTCGATAAACAGATCTGATTGGCGATCGCCAGTTGATAGCGGGCTTGTGGATAGATTGGGACTAAGCGGCTGCTCAGGGACAAGGACTCCAACGATAATCGTTGCCAGCCATCATTGTCTTCATCGTCTTCCAAAAATTTGGTCAATCCTGAGTCCAGGCTACTGCTGACGGATCGGTGCAGCTCAATTTCGGCACGACTCGTGTGCGGTGAGTAAAGCGACCATGATGTCCAATGATCCCAGTAGCCAGTACGCTCCAGAAATGGACAGAAGATCGCTAACAGGATCAAGAGCTTGACGAACAAAACGATCCCTGAACGTATCAGGCCGCGACTGTTCTGGGACTCACCGTGATCAGCATCTCTTGATTCTGTTGATATTGGTTGAATGCAGGGACGGACCCAGAACAGCAGATATGCCTGTGCAATCAACATCAAGTTCCAAAGCAATACACCGCGGCTATGGTTGAGGCCCCAGGGACCGAGCAGGATTAATAGTGAGAGGTGCATCAAGACCAGAACGATGACTGATGGTCGACGCGTTCTTGGAAGGTAAAGTCCGAGTCCAGCCAAGAGCTCGACCGTGGGAAACAAAAGCGTTACGTGAGTGGCGGTATCGGCATCAAGATTGAAAGGTAATCCGCCCAGTAAATCTGCTAACACACCAAGCAGATCCTGACCTACCGTATGTTGGAACTGGAAATCAAATTTCCCAGACGCACTGTAGACATAGACACTCGCAGCTAGAAGCATGATCCACTTACGACCAGAGCTTGAAGTCATGGTGCAGAATACCAATGCGTAAAAAAACGATTGATAAGCCCATGGTTGAAGCCGGTGTTGATCGACCAGAAAAGAAGTCAGTAGCGATCCAGCTACCATCATCCAGCCGATTCGAATTTGTTTGTCTTTGCGAGCTACGATAGCAATGATCAGACCAACCAAAAGAGTGACGGATGGTAGAAACAGTGCATAATCCGACATCGGAAGGACAGGGAGAAGCAGAGAGACAGCCAAGGATATTTGGGAGCTTGGTGGCACAAACCACAATGGGTAGGTGGCAAGCAGCAGGGCCAGCAGAAACACTCCCCATACTTTTGCAAAGATCCGCAAATCTGATGTCCCATCATTTGCAGAGGTCTCACTTTTTTCTGACTTCGTCTTTGCGATGGTAACACCTGTCTGTTTTTTGTCGTCTTGGTCCTGACAGTTTAGTCGACAAAGTCGTGGGTCCACGATGTCAGCTGTGTAAAAGAGGGTCTGATTCCAAGGTGCGAACTACGGTCAGGCCAGTTTTTTTCCATGCAGGGAAACCACCGCTCATATTAACGACGTTGAAACCTCTTGCTTGCAGCAGACTGGCAGCGATGGCTGAACGTTTGCCGCTCATGCATTGGGTGATAACTCGGCTTTTGGCTGGTAATTCAGAGGGTTTGTCTTGCAGGTCTCCGAGGAAATGATGATGAGCTTGTGGCGCGTGACCATTTTGCCATTCAACTTGAGAGCGGAAATCTAACAGCCAGGATGACCCCTGTTGAATTCCAGGGGCAACTATTCTTGGTGTTGCACTCTTTAATTTTTCGGTCATCAATCCCTCGCGTTCTAATGCCACAGCATTGATGTGGTATTCAATCAAATCGATGCCAATCGAGCGAAAAATATTGACTGATGAAATCCAGTCGTTCGTGCTTCCAATGATTGTTAGCGGGGAATCATAATCGATCAGCGAACCTGCCCATTGACCAAGATCCCCCAAGAGAATGTTCATTGATCCCCGCGCGTGGGCTTTCATGTATTCGGCAACAGGTCGAACATCGACCATCGGTTGTGTTTGTGAAACTGTTGCCAATTCTTGGGGCTGTAGCGTACGGATAGGATGAAGATCACTTAAAAGCTTGGCCCCTTTTTTGTTGACTCTTTTCATGCGACCAAAGTAGCCGGGAGTTTCAGGTTGCTCAGACAAGATGTATTGGACAAAACTGGTTTCGTCGCTGAACTGAAGTGATGGATTGAACCGTTTCTCATAACCAACAGTGGTCGATTGAACTGCACCGATTTTCTTTCCACATGCGCTACCTGCACCATGGACGGGCCATACCTGAAGGTAATCAGGCAATTGTTTGAAGCGCTCCGCTGACTGGAAGAGTTCTCGAGCCCCCTGTTTGGCACTGCCAATGGATCCGGCTGCTGTCTCAAGTAGATCAGGTCGCCCCATACTTCCGACAAACATAAAATCGCCGGTGAAAATTCCCATCGGCGCAGTCGCTCCACCACCAAGGTCCGTGACCAGCAAGGAAATGCTTTCAGGGGTATGCCCCGGCGTGTGAATGATATCGAGTTAAATATTTCCGATTTGAAATGTGTCACCATCGGTAATCAGATTGATATTTTGAAGATGACCGATGTGATATTTCCAATTATCCGGCCCTGCGTTTGATAGGTGCAGCATTGCTCCGACGTGATCTGCGAGTTCACAAGAGCCAGAGACAAAGTCAGCGTGGATGTGTGTTTCTGCCGCCGCCACAATTCGTAAACCAGCTGCGTGGGCAGCTTCCAGGTTAGGTGTGATGTTACGACTGGGATCAATGATCAATGCTTCACCGCTTTTTTGACATCCAAGCATGTAGGAAGTGTGGGCCAATGATTGATCGTAAAAGTGTTTTAATAACATCAGCGGGCTGCCCTTGTGCGACTTTGAAGTAACGTTTTGCTGCGAGTGCACTCAATGTCAGGTCGTTTTGGTATAAGTGTCGGGATCACTGAACGTGCGTCGATTCCATGGCATCCTGCTCAGTAACATCCCCATGCCACAGGTATCACTGATCCCGGCAAATACCAATCCTGCCCCCACAAAGATTACCACCGCCGAGAAATAGGGGTGGATCAGATAGGCAAGAAGAATTCCAATCAGGGCGATTGTGCCAGCCGCGATACGAACTTGTCGTTCCAGAGAAATGACCTGCTCGTTTTGCTCGATGGGCAAGCCGGTTGCTCGCCATTCTTGGGTCCCACCAATCACGTTGATGATGTTGTCGTAACCGGCGGCTTGGAATTTTTCGCTGGCCTTGGATGAGCGTTTGCCGCTTTGGCAAATCAGATAAAGAGGTTGATCGGTAAACATCTTGGTGTGCCTTGCCATGACTGCATCAGGATCAAGCTCGCTGAGTGGGACATTTTTAGCGGGAGAGGCGTGGAGTCTTGAGAACTCAACGCGCGTTCGTACGTCAATCAGCTCAATGGGCTGTTCAGCGTGGTGCCTTGCCAACTCTTGCACGGTGATTGATTGCATCATTCTTGCCCTGGTGTCAATTGTTCGTGAGGTCGCAAGGTTGCGATGCTTTGTGGTGTGAAAAAAGGGAGAGAAGACCTCTCCAGGATCTCAGCTCATCCTAGGAACCGACTCTCCACACAATTCATCAATTCCTGCAGGTGTGGTTCCGCTACTTGGTAATACACGCGTCGTCCTTGTCGCTCGCTTGTGAAGAAACCACAGCGTTGCATGAGTCGTAAATGCTCGGAAGCAACGTTATCGGGTATCCCAGCATCTTCGGCGAGTTGGCCGACTGCATATCGCCCATGCAACAGCATTTGCACCATTCGCAAACGTACTGGGTGTGCGAGTATTCGTAAGCACTCTGCAGCTTCGTTGAACGATTCGGTGCTGCCTGCGGGCTTATCGGGTTGAGTTGTATTGGTTGCCATCACTGTCTCCCTCGGTTATCTCCAACATATCGGAATGTCGCGACATGTCAATTGATAAAATCTTGTCAGGATCCGTTTTTTCTTTGGGGTGTCTGCTTGAGCTGTGCAGATATCAGGAATCTCAGAGATCAGGTATCTCGTTGGAGCCTTAAGGCTCACTGAGCCAGTATTTTCGTTCCCTAGTCGACTTGGACGGGTGAAACGAACCCATCGGGTTTCAAGGCCAGTAGCGAGCAATTTACACCTGAGAGCACGGTTTCAGCCGTGTTGCCTATGAGAAAACCAGCAGCTCCTGTTCGACAGAGGGTACCCATCACAAGCAGATCGGCGTTCATGTGATTTGCAACAGAGCGAATCACAGTTGCAGAATTGCCCTGATGAATGTGTTTATGCAGTGTCCGGGTTGTTGATTCAAACTTGCCAAGGAGTTCGTTGAGTGAAGTTTCCACTTTGGCTTGTTTGTCAGCAACAGCAGCATTGACTTCTGTGTCACCCGCTCGTCGTCTCAACGCCTGTTCCATCCACACTTCCCATGCGGTCACGACATGCAGCTCAGCATTTTCCATTTCTGCTAATGCTGTACTCATTTCAATCATCTTTTGATTTAGAGTGCGATGAGCGTCATCGGATGCACCGAGGTCGAGAGCCGTCAAAATTCTGTCAAACTCCCCATTTACATCGGGCTTCAATAACCACACAGGGCAAGGGCATATTCTCAACAGGGAGCGAGCGATTCCTCCAAACAATTTCCCCACGGTCTGTCCATTGACAGACTTGACTACCAAATCGTGCCCATGACGAATTACCTTCTTAACGATTTCGGTTGCTGGATC
>Ga0315316_10000971_pt1 | contig 19555 bp, 20 predicted proteins | sample M160m3416metaG_FD_203702 | JGI IMG/M metagenome (GOLD analysis project Ga0315316, IMG submission 203702) | Ammonia-oxidizing marine archaeal communities from Monterey Bay, California, United States - M1 60m 3416 | ecosystem: Environmental > Aquatic > Marine > Intertidal zone | place: USA... | reverse complement strand
GCTGAGAGGTCTAGATTATGGGATTTAGCAGTAGCTACTTACCCTCCTTTCGAGGTTTACCAAGGTAGGACTGACCGATTATTACCAATTTTCTTATCTAGCCCTGTATCTAATTAAAGGTGACACATAATGACTGAATATATACCTAGTTCAAGAAAATGGGTTGCAGATCAAGTTGAGCTTTATGAAAGTAGCGGGGGACTTGAGGGTATTACCTATAAAGTAGAGGGAGACCCATTACGTGATACTGGTCTACCTGTAATTATAGTAACTCATACTGGATTAAAGACTGGAGCTATTCGAAAAACACCTTTAATAAGAGTTGCAGATGGTAATAATTACATTTTAATTGCTACTTATGGCGGCAACCCCAACCATCCGGCGTGGTATCACAACCTCAAAGCTAATCCAACAGTTGAAATAAGAGATAAAACCCAAGTGTTTAAAATGATAGCAACAGAAATGCCTGAATCACCTGAAAGGGATAGGTTATGGTCTCTTGGAGCTGCGGTTCAACCTCTTTATGATGAATACCAAAGCAAACTTGAAAGATTAGTACCTCTTTTCTTAGCCAGTCCAATATCTTAATTTTTCTAAACAAATAACCTAAAAGGAACTCAAATGAGACTAAAGAATAAAGTTGCTGTTTTGGCAGGTGCCGGCGTAAGGATGGGAAGAGCAACAGCTATGCTTTTTGCACAGGAAGGAGCTAAAGTCGCAATTATTGCTCGTTCAGATGACCATTTAAATGAAACTGCTCGCAGAATAGAATCTTTTGGTGGAACATGTTTAGTTTTTACATGTGATCTAACAAATAAACCTGCCGTTAATGAAGTTGTAGAAAAGATAGTCGGTCAATTAGGGAAAATTGACATACTTTATTCAGCAGCGGGAGGAAACTTTGACCCTAGTAAAAAAGCTGAAAGTATAGAGGAAACATATTGGAACGAAACTATCTCCGTAACAATGAACAGTTTCTACAATATCTATCAGGCTATCAGACCTGTAATGAAAGATAATGGAGGGGGATCAATTATTACAGTAGCGGCAAGTGATAGTGTCCGTCAGGAAGGGAATTCTGCATATGGTGCTGCTAAAAGTGGCGTTATAGGGTTGTCTAATCACTTAGCGAAAGAAATATATTCCGATAATATTAGAGTTAATTGTATTTATGCAGGACTATTTAGAGGAGACCTAGTTGAAGATTCAGTCCCAACCGCTGAGCCAACCTTACATAGAACAGGTTTCCCAAACGATATTGCTTATGCGTCATTATTTTTCGCATCAGATGAGTCAGCTTGGGTTACAGGTCAAAATCTTGCCGTAGACGGAGGAGTAGACATAGGTGCACGACCATTGTGGCAATTCGAGGGAGACAATCCTTCTAGATATGCGAAAGGTTAAATTTAATGACTAAAGGATGGTTTACACTAGTAGGTACCTTTGCAATATCAGTTGGATTAATAACTGGTGGCATATTAACAAATAACCCTGAAATCATATTATCTGGTGTTGGTCTTGGAATTTTCATTTATTTCATTCGCAATTACCTAAAGTGATATTGCAATACTAAAACATTGGGTTAAATCACCCGTATTGGTTAGCCCCCTTGTCGCTAGGTCGCACATGCCAGATTAATAACACAATCCAGCCAATAATTATTGCAAACCACAGTAATAACCACCATCCTGATTTATTTATATCATGAAGCCTTCTAACTCCCACAGATAGAGATGGCACAAAAACAACTAGAGAGGAAATTAAATTCAAAATCCCTATTGATGAAACCGTATCTATAACCTGGGTAACAAGTGACAAAAGGGTAGTGAATAGAAAAAACCACCAAAATTCAGCTCGAGTTGCCCTGCCACTAAAATTCACATAATTTTTAAATGCTAAAGAAATAGCATCAGAAAATGAAATTCTATGAGAAGCCAAAGATATGCCACAGGTTTTACAAAAACTAGCAGAATCATTGTTGTCAACGCCACATTGTGAACAAAACATTAAAAACCTCTTATTTTAATCAATCAACATTTAAACCTAACTGCTTGATTCCACTCTCCATTCAGGTCAGCATCATATTCGTGAGTACCTTTTAATTCAACCGTTAAAGAAGTCTCATGAACTAACCTTGACTGGTAAGTCGTATTTGTTAGTGCCTTCACTACCCTTAAACATCATCATTCCAACTGGAATCCACCCAATAATAGGTATCCAAACCAATAAAACGGCCCATCCAGACCATCCAAAATCATGAAGTCTTCTAATTGCTAATACAAACCATGAGTAAGCAGCAAATATCATATAAATCCCGCTAAATAAACCAAAATCTTGATCATACTCAATTGTGTTGAACAAAACATCAAGAATAACAGGCGGTATGAGCAATAACCATGTAAATAAATACCACCACCAAAATTCAGCCCGTGTTGATCTACCCCAAAAATTAAAAATATTCTTAAATCCCAATTTAATCGCTTCTTTAAAAGAAACCATTTTACGATCTGTAGTTTCATTTAGATTAGATGGCACTCTACATTCTTTACAAAAACTAGCAGAATCATTTTTCTCAACGCCACATTGTGAACAAAACATTAAAAACCTCTTATTTTAATCAATCAACATTTAAACCTAACTGCTTGATTCCATTCACCGTTCAAGTCAGCATCATATTCGTGAGTACCTTTTGATTCAACCGTTAAAGAAGTCTCATAAACTAACCATAAATATGTAATATTTCTATATCCCAAAGAACTGTACGACAGCCCCCCGTAAACAGGAGTTACCGGACCCTCACCAAAAGAAACTTCCCAAACTCCACTACCAAGATATCTTTCTTTCAACCCTTCTCCATCATTGTATAAATCATTATTAATTTCAATAAGGACGTGGTTGCATATTTCTCGCGTATAGTTACTGTCTCTATCTAGAACAAGTTTTTCTTTTACCATTGCAATGGCCTCTCCTTCAGAAAATTTTTGCCCATCAATTATGTAATCCGAATAACCAACAAATAATATTGATAAGGTTATCAAGATAGGCCCAAAAATCATTACAAATTTCACAATATTACCTCTTTTACAACATATATAGGCAAATATATATGCATTATAGTTGTTCATATATACCCATAATGCATTTTATATATACATATATGCATTATGGGTATACTTTTTATCCCATGACTAGTATTGCTTCAGTCTAGCAAGTACAATTGTATTCTACACGTTATTTATCGCGGTATGAACCGGAGGTCACATGAAAATAACATCTGTTAAATGTTTAATATTAGATAAAGAATTCCCATATGTATTCGTGGAAACCGATGAAGGAATAACGGGCATAGGTGAATGTTTTAGAAGGCAACCTGTAATAACAAAAACCCTAATCGACGAAATTTTGGCACCTGCCATTATAGGCAAAAACCCTACTGATACAAACATGAGATTTCATGACATGACGGTAGCGGGAAACTCCCTAACAGAAATGGGTGGAGCTGTTTGGATAGGAATTGCCGCTTTAGATATAGCCCTATGGGACATAAAGGGAAAGGCATTAGGGCTACCTATATATGACTTACTCGGAGGAAAAGTTCGAGAAAAAATGCCCGTTTATGCAAGCTCTATGAAACGAGGAATGACACCTAAAGAAGAAGCTCAAAGAGCATATTCTTTTATACAGGAAGGATATAGGGGATACAAACTTCATAGTGCAATTCCAGGGAAAATTGATGATCCTGCAGACCAAACAATAAAAACTGTCACTGAAGTACGAAAGGCCATAGGTGACGATATGGATATACTCGTTGACGTTAATGGAGCTTACTCTAGGCATCACAGTATCGAAATCGGGAAACAATTAGAGCAATTGGGCGTGTTCCATTTTGAAGAACCTAGACCACATTATGACTTAGAAGGATTAGCACATGTTGCTGATAATTTAGATATCCCTATAGCATCTGGAGAAAACATATATACGCCTTATGAGTACAAAGATCTTATTACAAAAGGAAAAGTAGACATAATTCAGCCCGATATAGTTAAATCGCCTGGATTTACTACCTTAATAAAAATAGCTAGCATAGCAGAAGCGTATGAAATTCCTGTCACCTGCCATAATACTCAGCCTATCTTAAGCACAGTCGCACATGCACATTTTGTAGCCGCAACTGAAATAGCTGTCTATGAACAAGAATACAATATAGAGCATATATCAATAAGAGATGATTACCCTATATTAAAAGAACCTCTCAATATAAAAAACGGATTCATGGAGATACCAAATAAGCCAGGATTAGGAGTTGAATTAGATATGAAGATGGTCGAAAAATTATCTTCATAAAAAACCAATATAATTCAGATATGTCAAAAGATACAGAGTTTCCTTATAAAAAACTTGCAAAGATTGTTAAAGAGGCAAGAGAGGCAAGACAATTGTCTCAAAGACAATTGTCAGCAACGATCGAGATGAGTGGAAGTTACATAACTCACCTAGAAAATGGCAAAATACAACCAACTGTTAAAACATTAAAGAAAATTTCTCATACTCTAAGATTGCCATATGCTGTACTAGCTGTATTGTCAGGATATATTGAAACTGAGCATTATAACGTTCCCGAAATAGATAAAGAATACCTAGATAGATTAGCCGATATTAGTGATCTTTCAGATGAAGAATGGAAATCTGTTTTAGATTATGCTCAATTTATACGAGATAAAAGACCAAAATCTACGTAGTAAACAAAACAGGGTTCCGCATAGGAGGGGCTATCTGATCTTCAGATAATTCTATCGCATCCTTTTTGTAAACTTGGATTCTATGATTACCAGTATCAGTTATAAACAACCTCAACTCTTTATCAACTTTAACCATCATAGGAACATCTAATCTTTGAGTCTTCTCAAAGTCTGCCATTTCCCTAAGGCGTAATGTGACAGGATTTGCCATAATATACATTAAGCCTGATTTAGACAAAGTGGCGTCGCCATGAAAACTTTGTATGTATTTACCTGAATTATCAAAAAGCTGGACCCTGTTATTTTGCCAATCTGCAACATAGATATCTCCATGAATGTCCACTGCTACGGATGAAGGTCTAGAAAATTGTCCTTTCCCACTTCCAGATGACCCTATAGTTTGCAGTTTTATACCATCTGGATTAAATTTAACAACTCTATCATTCTTCCAATCCGCAACATAAATATCATCATCCTCATCTACACAAACACCCCAAGGGTTATTTAGTACATCCTCACCAATAGTCTGTAAATGTTTACCGTCCTTAGTAAATCTTTGCAATCTATTATTCATTGTGTCTGATAAAAGAATATTACCTTCCCCATCAAAAGACATCCCAGACGGCCTATTAAGTTGTGATTCCCCCTCTCCATATTCACCCCAAGAATCAAGATGGTCTCCATCTTTATTCATAACAACAACAGAGTGCTTAGCTTCGTCAGTAACATATAAGTTTTCTTCATCATCGACCAGTAATCCTGCTGGCCATTGAAACGAAGCGTCCTTGATATTTTCATTACCAGGAGATGGGGACCTTGTCCCTTCAGGACCTCCAATAGTTCCTAAGTTATCATCTTCCCAATTAATAACTCGTATATATGTTCCCAAATTTAAGTTCCGAACCAGAATATAAATTTTTTCTTTTCCAAACCCTATATCCATCGGTGTTGAAGTAACTCTTCTTTGACCTAAGGTCATAAAATACGGAAACCCGGATCGAAGTAATTCTTTATTTTGTAGCATAAAACTCATCCCTGAAAGGCTTTATTTGTTCAAAGTCCCCTAAGACGATGGGTGAAGCCTCAAGATCTAACCATTGCTCTAAAACAGTTCCATATATTCCACGATAATCAATAGTATGTTCTAAATCTTCCCCTTTAGCCCAACGATCTTTATCCAAAGATGGGTACTCAGAATACAAGCCTCCTTTTATTGGTTTACCAACTAAAAATGCTCCACCACCTGAACCGTGATCTGTTCCAGAACCATTATCGTAAATACGTCTGCCAAATTCACTGAAAATCAACATAACAACATTGTCATCAGCATCATGCTCTGCAAGATCATCAAAAAAATCTGCTACAGCTCTTGATAAGTCTCTAAATAATCCAGGTTGAGAAGGAAGTTGATTTGCGTGCGTATCGTAGCCACCTTGTTGAGTATAAAATATTCGAGACCCTAACCCGGCTGTGTGAACACGAGCAACATCCCTAAGTGATTTTGCAATCGAACTATTCCCATATTCAATTGTAGACTCATATTTTTCAGGAGCTACTTTGATGATATCCGCCCCCTTCAAAACATCGTTACCAGTCTGGGACAAATAATCCATGACTGGACCGGTCCCAATGGCTTGAGCATACATATTCTTAAAAATCTCTAGTGCTTCATCTCTCTGTTCGCTAGCACCTATACCACTCATCAAACCATATGTATCCAAATTAGAAACACTAGTAACAGGAACGCCCATTTTAGTCATTGCTTTAGGCAACCCAACGCCAAAATTAATTCCTGTCAAAGGATTCTCCCCTCTAGGGTCCAATTGCTCCAAAGTTGAACCGAGCCACCCTACAGTTGATACTTCATCCGGAGTACAAGTATGCCATATGTCCATACCCCTAAAATGACTTCTATTAGAGTCTGGATAACCAATACCTTGAACAACAGCAACCATATCTCGATCATACAAATCTTTTATAGGAGCCATCTCTGGATGCCATCCAAGAGAATCGTTTAAGGGCAAAACGTCTTCTGCCGGAATGTTAAGTAATTTACGATTATCATAATAAACAGGATTAGAGTAAGGGACGAGTGTATTCATGAAATCGTTGCCACCGCTAAGTTGCACAACCACAAAAACTGATTCTTTTTTCCGCACTGTCGTCATAATAATGTTGTCCTTTTACCTACGCAAATTGATACTCACGAGTTGAAACAATTAATTGAATCATTCTTGTGATTTTCTCTATATTTTCTTGTTTAAATTCATTCCCGTCTAGGTTAATGTCTCCGACCGCATTAGCATATTTTTGTAAAGCTCCATAAGTATCTTCGGATACTTCTAATGGTCCTACCAAATCCAAGCACTTATCTAAAAGATCTTTAGAATTTATTTGTTTACCTAATCTTTCTAAAATATCTTTAATTCCTGGAGATGTTGGGTCATTAAATTGATCTACAGCAAAATTAACTCTTTCGTTTAAAGTACCTCCATCAATCCATTCCTGACCTGTATGCCATCCTTCAACTGTAGGGGGATTCATTAGATCTTGACCCATTACTGACACTTTGCTATTCAATGTTGCAACAACCTCTCCATCTTGAGGAATGACAGAATATTTTCCAACCACTTTCATTGTTCCTGCAACTAATTCTGCAGGATTTTTAACTTTCTTAAACATCGCATTTTTAAAAAAATCAGAATTAAAAAGGAATCTCAATAACGGCTTTATTTGGCCATCATTTTTATCAAACACATTAATTAACTGTTCAAGGGCTTGTGGATTTCTAGGCGATTCAATGCTCCATGTATGGACTTGAGGCTCATCTTCTACAAAAAAAGTATACAAATGCCTACATATAAATTTTGCCGTAGCCTTTTGTTCACTAATAATGTCTATTATGTCTTCTCCATTAAAATTACCCGTCTTGCCAAGAAACGTCTTCTCACCATCATCATGATCACTTTCATTATAAATAAAAGATGTCTCGTAACTACCATATGGATAAAGAGGCTGTGGCTGTTCAAAAGTCCACCCAGTAAAAGCCCTAGCTGCATTTTTTATATCATCTTCAGAGTAATTACCTACACCCATAGAAAATAATTCTAACAATTCCCTTCCCCAATTTTCATTAGGCTGGGTCGAATGATTTTCACAATTATCTAACCAATAATTCATTGCGGGATCCTTTGATAAATCAAGAAGGATTGTATTTATATCAGACAATCCATTTTTCCTGAATGTATCTATCTGAGCCAACTGGCTCGGAGTATGTTCTCCTTTGTACCAAGCGGTAGCAAATACATGGTGCCAAAAAAGAGCAATCTTTTCTTCTAAAGGCCTTTTAGTGTTAATCATCCTCCAGACCCATTTACCTGAATTACCCGGATGAATATCATGATAAGAAATATCTGGATTATAACGATTAATATAATCTTCATCTAAATCAGGAAATCTTTCAGGAAACAATAAATCTTCTACCACTTCCTCATACGATTTATCTTCAAGTGCTTCTAATTCTGATCTAGTTGAGCCAAACCCGGCTCTACGTAACAAGTGAGCTTTTAATTTAAGATCATTGCTAGACATTACTCTACTCCTATAACAAAAAAGCCTAAGGTTTACCAAAGGCTTTGTTTTTATTAAATACAGCCAGCCCGAGTTTATTTAAAAAACCCCTCATTAGTATTAACTTTTTGTAAAATAATAAAAAATTTATGCTGCTTCATAATGTTGCTATTTTAAACTATAGAGGCACAAATTGCCAATATTTCAAGAAATTAAATCATTTTTTATATGGCATTTCAGTCTCAGGATTTTCTTTTATGTAATGTCCCTGCTGAACAGCTAAATCTTCTTGCAATTGAATTGACAAGCCACCATCTACCACTAAATTGTGCCCTGTTATAAAAGATGCTTCATCTGAACATAAAAATACAGCAGCATTACCTATATCTTCAGGTATCCCTGTTCGCCTTACTGGGTATTGGTCTTCAAAAAACTTCAATCCTGACGGATTATTTTTCCATCTTTTACCTAATCGTTCAGTAACTATATGTCCTGGAGAAATAGAATTTACTCTGATTCCAAATTTTCCATAATCAACAGCCATTTGTCGTGTCATAGCTATAACTGCAGCTTTTCCTGTTTCATATGTTAAAGCTTTTTTAGATACAAGCATTCCGTGAACAGAAGAAATATTTACAATAGAACCTCCCCCTCCATCAGTCATAACAGGAATGACATATTTTGACCCTGCATATACTGATGTGACCAATGCCTTCATATCCATATCCCACTGAGACTCTGATACCTCAGTAACCCCACCTATAGTAGCGGAACCTGCACTATAGGCATTATTTATAAAATAATCCACTCTGCCCCAACGATTTTGGGCAACATTTATCATTTCTTTTACCTCAGAATAGGAGGTAACGTCTGTTTTAATAGAAAAGGCTTCTCCTCCTTTACTATTTATTTCTGACGCTGTGTTGTCTGCTAAATCTATATCAAGATCTGCCACCAAAACTTTAATGCCAACAGATGCCATCTGCCGAGCTATCCCTCCACCTATACCTTGAGCCCCTCCTGTCACTATAGCTACTTTTTTTCTAAAATCTGTCATATCGTTAAAATCCCATAAATTTATTACTTGAAATTCAAAATCACTTGACCCAATTTATCCATTGTCAAAATTGCAGAACTCTGCCCAGTAGCATCTCTATTTCCCAAAAAAGTAGGCGGTAACATACTGCCAGTAACAACAATGTCACCAGCTTTTAAATAATTCCCCTGATCAGACAATTTCTTGGCTAACCAAATTATTGGTAATATTGGGTGCCCATCAACATCTTTTCCATATCCAGTACCGATTGTTTGCCCATCTATCATTAATTGACATTTTGAATTTGGCAAATCAATATTTTGCCAATTATTAATTTTATTTCCCATTAAAACTCCTGCCCCAGAGACATTCATAGCAATCATATCAAGAGGAGATATATTTTCTATTTGACTCTGTCGAGGATCAATTATTTCAAAAGATAATGCTATGCTCTCAACTGAATCAAACACTACATTTTTATTTATTTCATCAGATTCAAGAGATATATCTTTACCAATTGTTATCGCTATTTCACATTCAACTCCCAATCTTGAAAAATCAGCTGAGTTAAAATAATGAGGAGATTCAAAAACATTTGACGTAAGTATTCTTCCGTAAGCAGGTTGGTCCATACCAAAATGCTTCTGCATTACATCTGTAGTAAATGCAATCTTATATCCAGAAAAACTGTCTGAATTATTCTTAACTTGTAAGCACGTATATTCATTTTGAATCGCATATGCTTCATCAATATCCTCAGGTCTGTTTTCTTCCAACATAGAAAAAGGAACATTATTTTGAAATTCTTCATACATTAATCTTCCAGCTCTTTTTACTTTATCTTCCATAAAATGCGCTCCACATTATTTTTTTATATGAATTTGTTAATAAGTTATTTGTACCAATCCTACCATGGAGAATATAATTTATTATTAGTACTATTTTGATTAATATTTTATCTGGATAAGGCTATTGAAATCTTTTATAAATCAAATATATAAATGGCATCCTAATACTCCTTTTTTTTATGGCTGGTTAATTCTAATAGTCATTGGATTTGGTCAATTCATCGCAACAAGTTTAGCTCAATCGACTTTTGGTGGAGTTCAAGATTTAATTGTAACCAATATGTCTTGGGACAGAAAAACTATCGCATTAGCAGCTACTTTTGGGACTTGGGGGGCAGGGTCAATTAGCCCATTCATCGGAAGAGGAGTGGATAAATTTGGGCCACGTTGGATAATGTTTCTAGCTGCATTATTTGTAAGTGTAGGCTTGATTATTTTAGGAAATGTGCAAACACTATGGCAATTCTTTTTCGTATATATTATTGTACGAGCAATCGCAGGCCCTAGTTTACAAAATGTTGTTCCCCGAACAGTTGCTGTAAATTTCTTTGAGTCAAAAAAGAATACAGCTCTAGGAGTTACTGCCTTTAGTAGGATATTTGGAGAATCAACTAATTTACAAATTATTACACTCTTGTCTACCTTCTTCTCTTGGAGAATCGCTTACAGAGTTCTTGGGATAGTAGCACTTCCTTTATCTATTCCTATTTTTCTAATTATTAGACATAAACCAGAAGAAATAGATTTATTAGTAGATGGAAATAAAACTAATCTCATTAAAGAAAAAATTACTCCCAAAAAAGAAAAAAAGTGGGCGACTCAAGAAATTCTCAAGTTACCCTCTTTCTGGATTGTAATACTAGGAGATGGAGCAGCTGTAATTTGTACATCTATGATTATATTTCAACTAGTCCCATTTTTAGTCGATAGCGGAACTTCTCAAATTACAGCTTCATTAGCTTTAACTCTGGGTAATCTACTAGGTGGATTTTTCATACCTATTTGGGGATTAATTATTGATAAAACGAATATAAAAGCTGTTGCCATATCTGTAATTTTGGCTTGCATGCTAATGACTAGTTTATTCTTGATAAGTTCACCGGGAATTATCTCTTTTTCTATATCTTTAATATGGACATCAGTTACAACAATAACATTTGTATTAGGAACTATGTTATTGGCATCGATATTTAACAGAGAATCATTTGGAACAGTTCAGGGAATAGCAGGCCTCGCACGAACAATATCTTTAGGATTAGGGCCAAGTATTGGTGCATTTTCAATAAGTTGGGCTGAAAGCTATACTCCAATCTTTTTAATCGGCGTGTCGGGGTATGCCATTACCATATTCTTATATATGAATCTCAGTCGGACAAGCAATCGCTAATAAAGTTTCTAATCCTTGCCAATGAAGCCTCTGCCAATTGGGTTGGCTGTCTTTCAAAACCATGAGTAGCACCTTCATATATTTCTACAGAAGACCCTTTTCTTCTAGCATCATTTCCTGCTGCGTGCCATCTGTTATACATAAATACAGTATCATCATGCAATGGATCTTGAGTCCCAACTGTAAAAAAAGCTCTAGGCATGTCATTTAAATTAGCATATAAAGGAGACACATCAGGTTCACGCCTAATATCTCCTTTCCCAACATAATGATCTGTAAACCATTCCATAATAGGAGTACTTAGAATCAAATGGCGATCGCCCCAAAGATAAGCACTTGGAGATCCTGAAAGATCATATACCCCGTACAGTAGATTAGCGCCCACAAACCCTTTATAGCCATGCTTATCGCGTAATCTTAATATCGTAGTAACAGCTAAATGTGCTCCTGCTGACTCTCCCCCTATAAGTACTTTATTGGTGTTAAATTCCTTTGTAAGATCTTCTAGGACCCATAATCCAGCATTTTCACAATCATCATTAGGTGCAGGGTAAGGGTGTTCCGGTGCCAATCTATAATCTACACTTGCCACAACAACCCCACACTGATTAGAAATTTCTTCTAAAATAGGATCCTGGTGATGTGCTGTTCCCAAAACCCATCCCCCTCCATGTATATGATAATAAATACCACGTATATCACCTTTTGGGACAAACATTCTCATTGAGATTGGTCCATTTGGAGAATTTATTGTTCTTTCAGTAGCATTTTTAGATATTATAGGAGCAGGAAATCTCCCTACCCCTTCTTCTTGCTCTTGACGTACTTCAATATGATTACGTTTATTTATTGGCTCAACTTTTGATAATTCCGATTCTAGAAAGTTAACAAAATCCTTAACTTCTTTTTGCATGTCAGAAGTATAGAAGGAAGGGTTTTTATCAAACATTACTCACCTCAAATTCAATATTTAATCTCTTAATTGACCATTACCGATCACTATCCATTTATATGAAGTCAATTCTTTTAATCCCATAGGGCCTCTAGCATGAACTTTTCCTGTACTTACTGCTACTTCCGCTCCCAATCCAAATTCTCCTCCATCATTTAATCTAATAGAGGCGTTAACCATAACAGCACTTGAGTCAACTTCTTCTAAAAACTTATTTGCGTCATCTTGATTTTCAGTAATAATTGATTCTGAATGCCCCGTGCTATGTTCAAAAATATGATCCAGGGCTTCATCAATCGAATCCACAACCTTTATGCCCATAATAAGTGATAAATGTTCCGTATCCCAGTCTGATGTTGATACCTTTTTAATTTTCATATTTTTATTTGATTTAAGGATTTCTTCTGATCTTTCATCACATCTCATCTCTACATCCGCATTTGATAAAGCATTAGCAATGCTAGGCAAATGAGAATCTAGTGCACCTGATTCTATTATCAAAGTATCCAATGCATTACATACTGAAGGCCTTTGCACTTTTGCGTTATAAACAATTTCCGTCGCCATTTCTATCGATGAAGTTGAATCAACATAGATATGGCAAACCCCAACTCCTCCCGTAATAGCAGGCATTGACGCTTCTCTAGAAACACGCGATACCAACTCTATTCCACCTCTAGGAATCATCAGGTCAATATACTCATCCATCTGGAGCATTTCTCCGACAAGATTTCTATCTGTATCTTTTATTATTTGAACACAATCTTTAGGTAATCCAACTTCAGCCATAGCATTTTGAACAATCTCTGTAAGAATCATATTAGAATGAAATGATTCACTTCCACCCCTCAATATGGCAACATTGCCTGATTTTAAACACAATGCAGAAATATCTACAGTTATGTTAGGCCTACTCTCATAGATAATACCTATAACGCCTAAAGGAATCCTTTTACGGGTTAAATCCATACCATTTGGGCGAGTATAAGTTTCTATTACTTCACCGATAGGATCAGGTAAAGAAGCAACATTAACAGTATCTGATGCCATTTTCTGCAATCTTTCTGAGGTTAGTAGCAATCTATCAATAAATGATTCTGTTTGACCTGCTTTTTCTGCATTTTCAATATCTATAGCATTTTTTTCTAATATTTTGTCTTCTGAATTTAACAAATGTTTAGAAATAGTTATTAAAGCCTTATCACGCAATTCACTTGAAGATGTAGATAATATTCGAGCTGCTTTTTTAGCATATACTCCCATATCATTTAGATCCGTCATAATAACCAGCTCCTTAATCCAATAAAACTAAGTTGTCCCTATGCACAATCTCATCTCCGTAGTAATGTCCAAGCATTTTCTTTATATCAGATGAATTTAAAGACTGTACCTCAGAAATATCTGCCATAGAATAATTTGTAATGCCTACACCTATAATTTCGTCTTTCGCACCAACAATAACAACTATTTCACCTCTAGAAAATTCCCCTGAACAAGAAATCACCCCAGGAGGCAATAAGCTACCACCTTTGATTAAAGCATCTTTTGCTCCAGTGTCAATTTTTATAGCTATATTATTATCATTAAAATCTATAGCACTTAACATCCAACGTTTTCGGCTTTCTAATTTAGTTGTTGTTGATTTAAAAAGGGTTCCGACAGGTTCTCCTCGAATTATTTTTACTAATCCATTATTTTCATACCCGCTAGCCATAACAACATCTACTCCTGAGGCAGTTGCTAAACGAGCAGCTTCTAATTTGGTTAACATCCCACCTCTTCCAAAATCATCAGATGAAGGTCCAGCATAAGATAAAATGTTTTTATCCATCTTTTCAACTACAGGCACTGTTTTCGCATCTCCATGCACTGTAGGATCTTTAGTGTATAGTCCATTTATTCTACCTAATATAATAAGTAAATCAGCATCAATAGAATTGGCTACAAGAGCAGACAACGTATCATTGTCACCAAAAACTTTCCCCGTTAGTTCCTCGATTGCAACAACATCATTTTCATTAACTATAGGAACCACATTATTACTAAGAAGATCCAATAAGGTATTTCTTAAATTTAAATACCCTAAACGGTCATGCACATCTCGTCGTGAAACTAACGCTTGAGCAGATAAAATATCATTCGAAAAAAACATTTCTTCGTAAATTTGTATTAATCGACCTTGACCAATAGCTGCCAAGGCTTGTTTATTTAAACTTAATCCGTCTCCAAATTTCTTAAGTACCTCTCTTCCTGCCGCAACGGCTCCAGAGGAGACAAGAATTATTTCCTTATTCTGACTTTGCAGACTACAAATTTGGTCAACAATATTAGAAATCATTGCCATATCAAGTTCGCCAGTCCCACCATTTAAAAGGCTGGTTCCAGCTTTTATAACAATTCTTTTATAATCATTTGAAACAATCCGGGTATCCGTATTGTTCATATTCGTTACTCCAAAAAGGCTAACGCAATCTATTAAATAACCAGATTACGCTTAAAATTTATCGCCAAGTTGGTGATTCATCAATAGCATCGTTATTGGTAATTCTTTGTTGTGATTGACCTTCTGTATCCATGATGAAAATATCTGAATCTCCATCCAACTCAGAAACAAAAATCACTGAAGTTCCATCTGTACCCCAAATTGGATCATAATCATCTTTTTGGTTAAAAGTTAATCGAGTTTCATTACTACCGGTATAATCCATCACATAAATCTCTTTATTCCCATCTCGTTCTGAGACAAATAAAATCCTTTCACCATCAGGGGACCACACGATATCAGACTCATCTTCTTCTGTATCCGTTAATCTATATATCTGCTTGGAGTTACCACCAGAATTTTCGCAACGCCCATCCAAAGAATCTCGTTCCATAACATAAACTTCTGGATTTCCATCTCTTTCAGAAATAAAAGCTAACTTACTAGAGTCTGGAGACCATTTCCCGTTTCTGTCTTCCCCACAAGTCATTTGCCTTTGATTAACGCCTTCTGGGTTACGAGAATATATACCTATATATTCATTATCACTTTCAAATAAATCGTCATCATATCCCTCAAATTGAAGACTATCTTCATCATATCCTTCAAATTGAAGACTATCTTCATCATCAGAAGAACCAAAAGTTCTAACTCCCATCAAATTACCTTCTTCATCATATTCCCATTCTATCTCTGCAGAGCCTGATCCAACACTCAATTCATCGAACTCATCGAACTCATCGAACTCATCGAATTCGTCAAACTCGTCAAACTCGTCAACTTCTTGAATATAAGAAGAAAACAAAACAGAGTCACCAGAAGATGCCCAGTCATTTAATTGGGTCGCAACCACATCAGAAAGTTTTGCAGGGGGAGATCCTCCCTCCACAACTACAGTGTATGCTCTACCCCCATCTTCATCTGTTTCCTTAAGAAAAGCTATTTTTGTACTATCAGGGCTCCATACAGGCATCGAATATTTTGAATCACCTTTATCATTGATGTTGTATGTAACTGTAAACCTGTTACTGTTTGATAAATTCAACACATCGATGGAAGATTTTGTAGAATCCCCGACACGAAATGCTAACCATTTACCATCTGGAGATACAACAGGATCGTATTCATCTAAAGCTGGAGTATCAGTTACATTAGTTTCTTTTTCTGAACCAATAACAGTTGAATATATATCCAGTTGCCCATCTCTATCTGATGTGTAATAAAGAGTAGCCCCTCTAGTAACACAAGCAAATGAAAAAACAGCTAAAACAAAGACTAAACTTAAAACAGTAATTTTTCTCATTTTGATCACTACCTGTAAGAAAATTTCAATAATTTATTTTCTCAATTAGCCAACATTATACCTAATTTACAGTCCGATCGCATAACACGCCCGTCTTGGGTCAGCTCCAACAGCTAAAATAGATGTTTTTAAATCTTTGATAGCAACTGTCGCTCCCATACCACAAGTAGGAGTATAAATTAGTTGATGTCCTAATTTTTCTAATCCTTTTTTTACTTCATCAGAAAAGCCATCTTCCATAGACAATTGATTAGGAAAATAAGTATGTGGATAAAAAGAATTGGGAACACTCAAAGTAGAAAACCTAGGTGCTTCAGAAGATTCCTGAGGATTCATTCTCCAAACAAGGGTATTCAGTATTAGTTGCAAGTTTGCCTGAGTTTGCGCATCCCCGCCGGGGCACCCAACAGTTGCAATAGGTTTACTGTCCTTGGTAATCATATAATTAATAATTGTAGTCCTAGGCCTTTTACCCGGCATTAACATATTTGGGTGACCTTTAACAAAGTTAAACATTTCAGATCTAGTACTAATAGCAAATCCCAATTCATCAAAAAATACAGATTTATTAAAAGCACCCCCACTAGGTGTTGCACAAACAATATTGCCGGCACTATCCATGACTGTTATATGAGTTGTGCCTTTTTCATCTGGAGAATATTCTTCTTCGACGAATATTTCTGGTTGATCAGACGTTTTACCTATTAGTTTTGAATATTTCCAAGGATCTCCATAATCTGGCAATCCCTTACACGCATTCTTAAGATCAATTAATTTTGATCTTTCAATTGCGTATTCTTTAGAAAGTAATCCGTCAATTGGAATCTCTGAAAAATTGGGGTCCCCATAAAAAGCTTCCCTATCTGCAAATGCAAGTTTTAATGCTTCTGTAATAACATGAGTATATAAAGTTGAATTGTGGCCCATAGAAACTAAGTCAAAATTTTCAAGAATATTGAGAGTTTGTTGAACTACTGGACCCTGAGACCATGTAGAGTGCCCATGAATTTCATAACCATAGAATTCAGTTTTTACAGGAATGGAGTATTCTTCTTTATATTCAGACAAATCTTTTTTAGTTAATATTCCTCCAACGTTTTCAGAGGATTTAATAATTAAATCAGCTATTTCTCCTTCATAAAAACTTTTCCTTGCAGCTAAAATAGATTCTTTACGATTAGAGAAACTTAAGGATTCCTCTATCATTTTTTCAAATATGCGACCCAAAGATTTTTGAATCAATAATGTTCCAGGTTTAGGCAATTCTCCATTATTGAAAAATATATTGTTCCCTCCTGGGGGGAACAAATTAAATTGAGATGAATCTCCTGCTCCCAGCCTATCAACCATATATTCGTAATTAGGAATACCGTTTTTAGAGTAATCTAAAGCGGGAGATAAAACGTCCTGAATAGTCATTGTTCCATACTTTTCAAGCAAAGAAAGAGAAGCTGCGACTACACCTGGAACTGTAAAAGAGAGAGGGGCATCTTTCCCTGGTCCAGTTGGAATTATGTCATGTCCTTGTGATTTAAAAAAATCAATTGATGCTTTTTGAGGGCTCACTCCTTGGCCGCTAAGAGATAGGAAGTCTCCACTTTTTTCATGATAAAGCATAAATGTTGCTTCAGCACCAATTGAATACGCGGCAATAGGCTCAACAACTGCTGCTGCAAATGTTGAAGCAACCAAAGCATCAAATGCATTTCCACCAGATAGCAGCATTCTCATGCCAGCCATTGATGTTAAGTAATGTCCGGACGATATTACAGAATCCTTAGAGTAAATAACCGGTCTTGTTGTATTTGGAAGAGTCGCCTCTCCTTGCTCTAAAAAAAAAGTTGAATCAAATAAATCTGTATTACTTTTACTCATATTATTATCCCCAAATATATGATTATTTTTTAGCAGATTGTCTCCAGTGTTTCTCAAAATTATTCGTGGGGTGCCAACCTAATACTTCTTTAGCTTTAGTATTAGAATATTGATTATGCGGAACATCTGCTGATATAAAAAAGGTTTCACAGGTAGTAGATAATTTTTTTATATCCACCTCAATAGCAGCCAAAAGAGACATTCCTGCATCTTTTTTAGCAATAGAAAATGGCCAAAAATGCTCTGGCCTAACAGCCATTCTAGGTTCAAATGGAGCCCTCAGATGATTGAACAATAAATTTATTACATTAATGTTGTAGTTCTCTGCAAAAACACGACATATCTCTTGACCGGCAGACTTAGATATAGCATATAGTCCAGTACCCGGATGATGTGGAATATCTGGATGTATGTCAAAATCAAATTTTTCATAAGATTGGGCAGATGCGACCCAATGTGGTCCTGTATTAATAACTCTTTTAATATTATGAGTCTTAGCTGCAACCATCATATTGAAACAGCCGATTGAATTCACATCAAATGCTAATTTTAATTCATGCCTAACTACAGCCAAATTAATAATTGCATCTACGCCTTTTGCAGCTTCTACAACTTGATTTAAATTCGTAATATCAACTTGTAAAATCTCATGTTCTTTATATTCATCATCACCTGAAAGGTCACTGACATCAGTAATTCTTAATTCATGATTTTTTTCTAAAGCTTTTGTCACATATGGCGTTAACATACCATTTGCACCAAGAATAAGAATTTTCATAAATCTAACCTCTGTGGAGAAAATCCTAAGTCATCCTCAGCTTTTAGTATCTTAAAGCGCATATTTGGAACGACAGACTGAATATGAAAAATATTCCACGTATTAGGAACGTGTCGTATATAATCAGGTGAAATAAGGTCTTTTTCAACTGTTCTTTGTATTGCCTGTAAAGCGTCAACAATAAATAATGGCGAATCAGAATTACTTGATTCTTCCCAGCATACTTCCCCCAACCTAAGTACGCGAACATCTATCTTGTGCTCTCTTCCAAATTCTTTACAAACGAATTCAGCCATATGGCTAGTTAGTACATTAATCTCTGTCGTTGGTTTGGGTTTCCACATTTCATCGATAATGTAATCTGGATCATAAGCTTTAAAAACATCTAGTGTCCCCAAAAATATAAATCTCTTTACTCCCATTTCAACGCATAGTGACAATAGGGCATACGTTTGCTGAATAGCTTCATCTAATTTAGCCTGATCTTCCATATCAGGATCTTCAGATAACGAGTGGATGAATACGTCGGTTCCTTGCATTAATGTTTTAGACTGATTCTCGTTCGAAAAAAAACTTTTTACAGTC
>Ga0315316_10000970_pt1 | contig 19558 bp, 14 predicted proteins | sample M160m3416metaG_FD_203702 | JGI IMG/M metagenome (GOLD analysis project Ga0315316, IMG submission 203702) | Ammonia-oxidizing marine archaeal communities from Monterey Bay, California, United States - M1 60m 3416 | ecosystem: Environmental > Aquatic > Marine > Intertidal zone | place: USA... | reverse complement strand
CGCATTTGGAGGGTTGAATGAAAGATTACCGACTTGAAATAAAAATAAAAAACAATTACCTCTATGAGAAGATGCAAGAGAAGGGTATTTCCACCGCATCTGAATTAGCACGGGTGGTAGGCTTAGCCCCAAGTGTTATAGGGGAGATTTTAAATCTTAAGATAACCGCCTACACAAACAAAGGGACTGTACGTAGTTCAATACAGTGTTTATGTGATTTTTTTAGTTGCAATCCCGAAGACCTTTTTCCAGCCCAACATATATTTGACCCTCTCACGGTTAATCAAGGTGCTATCCAGGCAAACATTGGGGAGTTGATGTCTAACACTTTATTAGAAAGCACACAAAATCCTGATTTATTAGCAGAAAGCATTGAACAGAAAGAAGCAATAGAAAAAACACTGGGCCAATTAACTTCACGAGAGAAAAAAGTTTTAGAGGTGCGTTATGGTTTGGGGGATGAAGAAGCGTGTACACTTAAAGAAGCAGGGATTAAATTCAATGTAAGCCCAGAACGCTTAAGACAAATAGAAGCGAAGGCACTACGTAAATTACGTCACCCTGCCAGAACTAAACATCTACGGTTAGCCCTTGAGGGGGAACCGTTTAGTGAAGCAGTAAGGAAAGAAAGAGCAGCAGCAACAACAGAGTATGTAAGAATCTCTCCTCCTGAACTACCTCCCTATGGTGAGCGACCCTATGTTGAAAGGAACAGGGATACACGATTGGAATACAAAGCGTGGCAAGAACGAGTCAAAAAATATGGTGTTGACGAAGCTTTAAGACAAAATAAAAGCAGACAAAAAGGAAGGCACTGAATAATGATAACTGAATCATTAGTGTGCATAGCCGTAGCTGTGTACTTTGAAGCGCGAGGCGAACCAAGCGAAGGGCAGTTAGCTGTAGCTCAGGTAGTACGGAATCGCATAGAGAGTCACGAGTACCCTGATGAGGCGTGCGAAGTTGTTAAGCAAGGGTATTACTGGGCAGGGAATCCAATCCGAGATAAGTGCCAGTTTAGTTTTTGGTGTGATGGTAAGTCGGATAACCCTAGAAACAGGCAGTTGTTTTACAACTCCTTGTACATTGCCTGGTTAAGTGGAAAGCAACCCGATACTACAGAAGGTGCAACCCATTACCATAGTACTAAGGTGTACCCGGAATGGGCATACACAGGCACCATAACAACCAAAATACACCAGCATGTTTTTTACCGTGGGGTAAAGTGATGTATGAATACAACGCAACTATTGTACGGGTGGTGGACGGAGATACCGTTGATGTGGATATTGATCTTGGTTTTGATTGTTGGTTTCACAATCAGCGTATACGTCTTAGTGGTATTGACACTCCCGAATGTCGCACGCGAGATAAACAAGAAAAGGCACATGGCCTCCTTGCAAAGGAGTTCGTACAAGCGAACCTCACAGTTGGGAAAGTCTATCGCTTGCAGACCAAAGAGAAAGGGAAGTTTGGAAGATACTTGGGCGAGTTCAAAACGGGAAAGGGATTTATTACGAGGCTCTTGCTCAAAGCGAAGTTGGCTGTCCCTTATGAAGGACAAAGTAAAAAAGAAATTAAAGCAGCACACGAAGTTAACAGAAAGCAACTAGGGATGAGATAAGGAATGGACATCATAACAGTAGACTTTGAAACGTATTATGACAAACAGTTTTCTCTATCTAAAATAACAACAGAAGAATACATACGCAGTTCTGAGTTTGAAGTTATTGGAGTAGCAGTAAAAGTTAATGGTGAGGAAACAGTTTGGTTATCTGGGGATGAAGATGTACTCAAAACTTATTTACATGCTAATTACGATTGGACAAAAAGTGCTCTACTTGCTCACAATACTATGTTTGATGGGGCTATTCTTAGTTGGGTTTTTGATATTCACCCTAAGTTATACCTTGATACTATGTGTATGGGGCGTGCTATTAGTGGTACGGAAGTATCGTCTTCTCTTGCAGCCTTATCCGAACGTTACAATCTTGGAGAAAAAGGAGATGAAGTAGTTAACGCATTGGGTAAGCATAGAGCAGATTTTAACAGTGAAGAATTATCTAAGTATGGCGACTACTGTGTAAACGATGTTGAGTTAACCCATTCTTTGTTTGCCCAGCTTGTGCGAACTAAGAACTTTAAAACAAGTGAACTAAAAGTTATTGATCTAACTCTGCGTATGTTTATTGAGCCTGTCCTTCTGTTAAATATTCCCAAGCTTACTTCACACTTACATACCGTACAGACACAAAAGAATAGTCTACTAGAGAGTTGTGGTCTTGACCGTACTCAGTTGATGTCCAACCCCAAGTTTGCTGAAGAGTTAATTGCTCTTGGTGTCTCCCCTCCCATGAAAACAAGTTTGCGTACTGGCAAAGAAACCTTTGCTTTTGCAAAGAACGATGAGGGATTTAAAGCTTTAGAGGAACATGACAATCCCCACGTACAAGCGTTAGTAGCAGCGCGGATAGGACTTAAGAGTACCTTAGAAGAAAAACGTACTGAAAGGTTTTTAGACATTGCATCACGAGGTGCGTTACCTGTACCCATTAAATATTATGCGGCCCACACTGGGCGGTGGGGTGGCTCAGATAAAATCAATCTTCAGAACCTTCCTAGTCGTGGGGAGAACGCGAAAGTATTAAAGTCATGTATCGAAGCTCCTGCCGGATACACTCTGGTGGAAGCGGATTCAGCACAGATAGAAGCCAGAGTGCTGGCATGGTTTGCAGAACAAGGTGATTTGCTTACTGCTTTTAAAGAAGGCAGAGATGTTTACAAGTTAATGGCAGCTATTATTTATAACAAAAATGACGAAGCTATAACCCCAACGGAACGTTTCATCGGCAAACAGACAATCCTCGGATGTGGGTATGGAATGGGCAGTGTGAAGTTCCGGGCACAACTCAAATCATTTGGTGTAGAGGTCAGCACAGAGGAGGCCAACACCATCATTGGAGCGTATCGTTCATCCAGTGGGGCCATTACTGGTTTGTGGCATAGTGCTCAAGAAATGTTGCGGAACATGGAACAAGGTGATGCGGTATTGTTTGGGCGACCAGGGGTACTTAGTGTGCAACCAGATGTGTGTGGCATTACATTGCCTTCCGGGTTAGCTATGTTTTACGGTGATCTGGATGCTACAGAAACCGAGAAGGGCACACAGTTCTCTTATAAAACACGCTTGGGGCGCACAAACATCTATGGGGGGAAAGTAATTGAAAATGTTTGTCAGGCTTTGGCACGATGCATTATGGCTGACCAAATGGTACAAATCTCCAAGCGCTATAGGGTGTTGCTTACTGTCCACGATTCTGTGATATGCTGTGTACGTGATGAGGAAGTAGACGAAGCTGCGGCTTTTGTCAGTGATTGTATGCGTTGGACTCCAGAATGGGCAGAAGGCTTGCCCGTCCGTGGTGACGTTGATATAGGAAAAAACTATGGGGAATCTGTAGGATGGAAACCAAACCAGCATGGTCATTCAGTAGCATAAAGACATTTGACCAATGCCCCAAAAAATATTACCACCTAAAGGTAGCTAAAGATTACAAAGAAAACTTTGAAACAGAGCCTATTTTGTACGGTAATGAGTTTCATAAAGCAGCCGAAGAATACATTGGGCAAAATGTAACACTCGACCCTAGATTTGAATACGCTAAAAATATTTTAGACAAACTTAATGGCATGGAAGGCGAGAAGTTATGTGAATACAAGATGGGCTTAACTGCAAATCTTGAACCCTGTGGGTTTTTTGACAAAGAAGTTTGGTGGCGTGGTGTTTCTGATCTGACAATATTGAATCGTGAGAAAGGCACAGCCAAAGTAATAGATTACAAGACTGGAAAATCTGCCAAGTATGCAGACAAGGGGCAGTTGGAGCTGATGGCCTTAGCAACCTTTAAACATTTTCCTGAGATTAAAGTAGTAAAGGGAGGGTTACTTTTTGTGGTGTGCAATGCGTTTATCCAAGACACTTACACCATTGAGAATGAACCAGCCTTATGGCAAAAGTGGTTAGAAAAGTACGGCGAGATGCAACAAGCGTATGAAGTGGATGTATGGAACGCACGCCCTACGGGGCTTTGCCGTGCACATTGTATTATATTGGAATGTCCACATAACGGGAGGCGATAATGGCTTACAAAAACCCCAAAGATAGACCCAAACAAGTTAACAAACCTGTAGGTAGTAAACCGTTTAAAGCACGTATGGAAAGACAACGGGCCAGACGAGCAGTAGATGCGAAAGGCACTGATGCTAACAAGAATGGCAAAGCCGACAAACGGGAAGGCAAAGATGTTAGTCACGTTAAAGCGTTAAGCAAAGGTGGTAAGAACAAGGATGGTATACGCATAGAAAGCCGAAGTAAAAACCGTGCGCGTAACGCTCGTAGCTACAACAACCCAGTTAAAAGTGCAGTAAGAAAACCTTCAAGGCGTGGCAGGTAATACATGAGAGTAGTAGATAACAGAGGACTGTTACTTAAAGTTCGTAACCCCAACAAGATAACTACGGCTATCCCTAACAGCAAACACCTGGGGCGTAACAACGTCTTGGTAAAGTGGGGGGTGGATGAATCACGGGTATTACAAAACCTTAATGTAAGGAATGTCCCTTCTCCTATAATGGGGAAGTATCACTGGCCCGGTAAGTACCGACCTTTTGCCCATCAGAAAACCACATCTGCCTTTCTTACTATGAATCGTAGGGCTTTTTGTTTTAATGAACAGGGCACGGGAAAAACAGCCAGTGCTATTTGGGCTTCTGATTTTTTGATGAACCAAAAAGTTATTAAGCGAGTCCTTATAATATGTCCATTGTCGATTATGGATTCAGCTTGGAGAGCGGATTTATTTAAGTTTGCCATGCACCGTACGGTATCTATTGCACATGGGCCAAAAGCAAAACGGGAAACTATAATTAACGATGGGGCTGAGTATGTAATTATAAATTACGATGGAGTAGAGATAGTCAAAGATGTTATTGCTAATGGTGAGTTTGATCTAATAATTGCTGATGAAGCTACACATTACAAAAATGCCCAGTCCAAACGTTGGAAAGTGCTTAACTCATTAATCAAACCAGATACGTGGTTATGGATGATGACAGGAACACCCGCTGCACAGTCTCCTTTAGATGGCTATGGGTTAGCTAAATTGATCAACCCCAAAAAAGTTCCTATTTTCTTTGGTGCGTTTAGAGACTTGGTAATGTACAAAATAACGCAATTCAAATGGGTACCTAAACCTAACGCTACAGCTGTAGTGTTTAATGCTTTGCAACCCGCTATACGCTTCACTAAAGAACAGTGCCTTGACTTGCCAGAAATGACTTATACCCACAGGGAAGTTGCTTTAACTGCACAACAAAAGAAATACTATAAAATCCTTAAGAGCCACATGGTTGCAGTAGCGGATGGGGAACAAATTACCGCTGCTAACGCTGCTGTTAATATGAATAAGCTCTTACAAATATCTTGTGGTGCTGTGTATACCGATTCCGGCGAGACTATAGAGTTCGACATCAAGAATCGCTACAAAGTTTTGCGTGAAGTCATAGATGAATCCAGTCAAAAAGTATTGATCTTTGTACCGTTCAAACATGTTATTGATTTACTACAAGAAAAGCTTACTAAGGATAAGATAACCAATGCCGTTATACGGGGGGATGTGAGTGCTCAGAACCGGACTCGAATATTTGATGAGTTTCAAACCACAGATAATCCTGAAGTTTTGATTATTCAACCACAAGCAGCCTCGCATGGCGTAACGCTTACAGCTGCTAATACTATTGTATGGTGGGGGCCAACCTCTTCTTTGGAAACCTATGCACAAGCCAATGCCAGGGTACATCGGTCAGGACAAACTCATCCGTGTACCGTAGTTCAGCTGCAAGGCGCTCCAGTAGAACAGGCTGTTTACAAGATGTTAGATAAACGAATTAGTGTTCATACAAAAATGATAGATTTATACAAAGAAGTACTTGAAAACTGATAAAAAGACATTATAATCCGTAATACGTAAGATAATTCAACCAAACACAATCATTGGGGAGAATAATTGTGGCTGATAACACTGATGCAGTTAGTGTAGATAGACTTGTCTCTGTCTACCTGAAGATACGCGATAAGAAAGCTGCGGTTACAAAGCAGTTGAAAGAGGAAGAGTCAATCCTTAACGAGAAGTTAGACTTAGTTAAGAATGCTCTTTTGGAACATTGTAAAGAAAACAATGTCGAATCTGTACGTACTCGGTTAGGTACGTTTTTCCGTTCAGTTCGCACCAAGTACTGGACTTCAGACTGGGAATCTATGAACCAGTTCATTAAAGAAAACGATGCTGTGGATTTGCTGGAGAAGCGATTACACCAAGGCAATATGAAACAGTTTCTTGAAACCAACCCAGACAAACTTCCACCAGGATTAAATGTGGATAGTGTCTATACCGTTACTGTAAGGAGAGGCAAGAAAAATGACTGATAAGTACCTACCGATAGAAGATTTGGCTGATCATTTATCTGTGACTGTAAGCACTATTCGCGGATGGGTGAAACAGGGTCATATACCTTCGGATTGTTACATCAAAGTGGGAGCTAAAACCTATCGTTTTGATATACCTGCTGTAGTTGATGCGTTGAAGAAGGGAAGTGAACCCAAAGAGGAATTTACGCCAACTCCAACAACTTTTACCACTACTGATGGGTATGAATTTGACGATAGATAAAGGAGTGTATCGTGGAGGGAGAAACACCTACTGTAGATGTAAAAGATTTTTTGGCCCGTATAAAACTATCTGAGAAAAAGGAAGTTCCGATTGTGCCTGTGTTTTACCCTAGGAAAATAAGTTTGAGGGATGCCAAGTTTTCTTTTGTGGAAAACGGTACAGAAGTATTGCCTTCTGAAGATGGGCCGATAGGAGTAATTATTATTAAAGCTGCTCCTATTTCACGTTCTTATTATGCAGGTGAATACAACGAAGCTAGTCCTACTACCCCCACTTGTTGGGATGATGATACTCGTGAAGGTAGACCTTCTACGAAAGTCCCTGAAGAAAATGTGCAGTCCCCTACGTGTTTCGATTGCAAATGGAACATCAAAGGATCAGGGAAAGGGGAAAGCAGAGCATGTAGGTTCCATCAGCGGATAGTAGTTATGTTAACAAACAACGAAGGTGATGTAGTTAATTCAGCCTTATACCAAATTCAATTACCTGCAACTAGCATATTCGGGGATAACCCTCAGAAGATGGCTATGCAATCCTACGCACGGCATTTGAATATGCACAAAACACCACTTGCTTCTGTCATTACTGAAATTCGTTTTGATACTACAGGTGTTGTGCCTAAACTTTTATTCAAACCAAAACGCCCAGTTACTGAAGAAGAACTTAAGTTAGCTGTGGCTGCACAACGAAACTCAGAAGTTGATAATGTTTTAGCGAACACAACGAGTGTACAATCCCCTTTCTCAACTGAGGAAGGTTTTATTTATAAAAAATAGTAACAGGAGAAACCAATGACAGATACAAACTTTTACGTAATCGAAAACGTAGATGCGCTTTATCCCCGGCTTAACCAAACTTATAAATTTGATGTCAATGCAGGGGACAAAGGAAAAAGTGTGCCATGTGACGCTCTTGCCAAAGATGCTGCTTACTCTATGTCTTTTAAAATGGACAAAGCTCAAGCCAAAGCCCTGTATGTGGCTATGAATGATGCGTTTGTTAACTGTGACAGAAAGAAAGATGACTGGCATGACAAGTTACCACAGCCTTTTGCAGCGGATGAAGACGGCATGTACATTGGAAAGGCTAAGCTCCCAGGTGCCTACAACAATAAGGCAACTACTGCCCCCAAACAATACGACTCAAAGAATAACCTTCTTCCCGCAGACTTTTTACTTACTGGGGGTAGCACTGTAAAACTTAACGTAGAATTTTATCCGTATAAGAATGAGTCTAGTAACAGTGTTGCTCTACGGTTACGGGCTGTGCAGGTAATCAAATACGTTCCTTTAGCTGATCGTTCTCCGTTTGATGCAGTAGATGATGGCTTTACAAGTGGGGGTGGAACTGCAACCAAAGCCGAACCCGCCGCAGATGAATTGTTTCCAGAGACACCTCCTGCTAAGGAGAAGGAAACAACGACTGTCAGTGCTAGTGATGATGTGTTTGAGGAACCCAAGGTAAAAAAATCAGATACTAAACCTACACCTCCTAAAAATGATGACGATTTAGGTGCACTTTTAGACGAATTTGATGACTAACTACCTATGCAAACATCAGACTTTTTTAATAAAGTTCTGAGTGATGATGGTTATTATTGTGTAGTAGGCATTAAAGACGGTGTATTCAACCAGAAGTTTTTTGGCACATTAGAGTCAGCAGTTGACAATACCTCTAGCTTACAGCTGGATGGGAATGATGTGTTCTTTGCTTTGGGTACTTTTGTTGAAGAAGGTAAGCGTACCACTGAAAACATAAAGTACCTTAAAGCATTTTTTCTGGATGTGGACTGCGGGGATGACAAAGGTTATCCCACTAAATCGGATGCCATAACTGCTCTTAAAGCTTTTCGTACTCATTACGAGTTACCCAAATGGACACATGTTGTTGGCTCTGGCAATGGCATTCATGTTTACTGGATTCTGGAAAACTCTATTCCTGTAGAGGAGTGGAAACCTGTAGCTAATCAGCTTAAACAGGCTTGTGTAGAATTTGGTTTTAATGTGGATTCTGGAGTTACTGCCGATGCAGCACGCATTTTACGTGTACCGGGTACACTGAACCACAAAACAGCACCCCCTAAAGCCAGTGGGTTTATAGGAAAGGATAATGGGTGTGTTTCTTTTGAGGATTTTAAAACTCCTCTAGCTTCTATCTTGATACCAGCATCTAGTACTAAACACTATTCAGCTGAAGATAAGGCTACTATGGACGCAGCCTTAAGCAATACACGTAAACGTTTTAGTCGCATCATTGACGACACTTACGCAGAAGGCCAAAGTTGCAACCAGCTTCTCCGGGCTGTACAGCATCCAGCAGAGCTAAGCTACGATCAATGGTTTGATGCTCTCTCCATAGTAAAGGCGTGTGAGAGTGAAGACCCCACTACGGTGGCTCACGAAATTTCTAAAGGCTATCCTACGTATACAGCAGCACAAACTGATGACGTGTTAACGTCGATAGGTGCACCCCATTGGTGTACTACTTTTGAAGAACATTACCCTGAAGGGTGCCAAGGATGTGTGCACAAAGGTAAATACAAAAGCCCTATTAGCTTGTGTATAGAGGTTAAAGAAGCTACCCCTGAAGAGAATATTGTTGATAAACAGGGTAACATTGTTGTAGCTGATCCCAATATTAATTTGCTGACCCCGGCGAAAAGTCAGTACACAGTACCCGATTATCCCGGCAACTTTTTTAGGCCATCAGGTGGTGGTGTTTATGAAAGAACAACGGACAAGAAAGGCAACATTGATCAGGTTAAAATTTATTCGCGTGATATTTACCCTGTACGGCGTTTGCAAGACCCCAAACATGGCCCTTGTTATGTGTTCAGGCACCACACCCCCAGAGAAGGCATACAAGAATTTATGGGAGTGGGCATCGACCTTTCCTCCCCTGAAGGTTTTCGTAAGACAATGGGCCTTGCAGATGTGTTCTTGCTTAGAAAAGAAGTGGAGGGGCTAATGAGGTACACCGCTGCATGGGTTGAACAACTGCAAAATGATGTAGATGTTGTTGAAGTGCGAACTCAGTTTGGCTGGACTGAAGATGGGGAGTCGTTTGCAGTAGGGGACAAAGAAATATTTGCTGACAAAACTATTCCCAACCCACCGGGAGCACGTACTGCACAATATTTTCCATTCTTTAAAAGCAAAGGGACATTGGAAGGCTGGAAACGGGTTACTAAATTCTATAATCGTCCAGCCTTTGAAGAACACCAGTACATGTTTGGCTTATCTTTTGGCTCCCCTCTTATGGAGTTTGTGCCCAATATTGCAGGTTCTATATTCCATCTTACCAGTGCAGATTCTGGTTATGGCAAAACTACAGGCATGTTTGCCGGGGCTTCAGTATGGGGGAATCCTAAACGTCTAGTGTTGAAAGGCAAAGACACAGATAACTCTGTGTGGAACAGGGCAGAAATATACAAGAACATTGTGCTATACATTGATGAGCTTACTAACTTGGAGGCTAAAGAGGCCAGTAAGTTTGCCTATGCCGTAAGTGATGGTGAGCAACGCAATCGTCAATCAAACTCCCCTAACAATGAAGAACGCTACAGGGCAACAGAGTGGAGTTTCCTGTCAGGGTCTAGTGGTAATGAAAGTTTGCTTGATAAGATTATTAGGTACAGAGCACTTCCTAAAGGTGAAGCCCAAAGGGTGATGGAAGCCACTGTAACGAAGAAGTTAAATTCTACCGATCAGACATTGTTAGCTCGTACTCTTAATGAAGACTTAGCTAATAACTACGGCCATGCTGGAGAGATTTTCATACGTTATATTTTACAAAACAAAGCCAAGGTAGAGCGTGATGTAAACCACACTATAGAACGAATTATTTTGGACGCAGGGCTGGACTCACAAAACCGCTTTTGGTCTTCCCAAGCCGGGGCTGTTATAACAGGGATTTCAATAGCAAAAGCATTGGAACTTATTGATTGGGATGTAGACGCGCTTTATACCTGGGTAGTAGCTAAGCTTAAGAGAATGAAACACGACATGAAAGATATGCAGATTGATATTAAAGATTTGATAGGGCAATTTTATCAGGATCACCCTCGTGGGTTTTTGCGGATAAGAAGTACAGACGATGCACGTATAGATGCTGCGACTGAGCATTTCCAAACACCAGATAATAACCCTCACTACCAATGGGTGGGCCGACATGAATACGACATACACAAACTTTATTTGTTACCTAAACCTTTTAAAGAGTGGGTAGTGAAACAGGGGCATCACTATAGTGCTATCCGCGCAATGATGGCTAAAGAAATGAAAGGAAAGGGGATAAAGGTGCGCTTAGGGCGCGGGACTAAAGTTGATCTTCCTCCGCAGTATGTGCTTGAAGTGTCATGGAACCATGATGCCTACGCTTCCGGTGCTCAAGATACTCCCCCTTTGTTTCCTGTAGAGGACAATGACTAGAATACGTTTAACTGACATTTCACCCGATGGGGTACGTATCTTTGTAGATTGGGATAAGTTTGTGCCAGGGGCTTCAGTATTTATACCTGCCATTAACACTATCAAAGCTATAGACCATGTAACAGACGCAACCAAGCTTACAAAAAAAGATATAACCTACAGGGTAAGTGTGGAAAACGGTAAGCATGGAGTGCGTGTATGGAGATTAAGGTAAGTTACCCATACGTTCCAAGAGCACTGTCCGTTGCCGTTGTGGGTTAATCCTTACCCCACTAAATACTCCCATATCTGCATCCATGTTTTTAAAGGCATTCCATGATCTTTCTCTTGTCTCTGAAGTAATAGCGGTTTCTGGGTGCTTACTATTGAACTCCATAATATCGCGCTCTACTGTACGGTCTACAGTTTGGTTTCTTCGTGCAAAATTAAGTCGGCCTAACAAGTTTCTTTTTGCAGTACTTATTGCCATATCAATAGATTTATCACGAGCATTTTGTTCTAGCTGCCGCGTGTAATCCGCAGGAGCGAAACCTAAGAACTGCCCTACTAACCCTCCGGTAGTTATGTCTTCAAGAATAACATCTCCACGTAAGCTCTTTGCTGCCCCCTCCGACAGATAACGGTTTCCTCTCATTATGTTAGCAAAGGAAGATGGCAACGCACGCTCTAGCCCCCGGTAGTAAAGCTCTGGACGGTTTTGTGCAGCGCCGTCTTTCCATAACTCCAGTGTTCCATTTTCTCCGAACATTCGGGTTAACAAACTTAACGAAGGGCCACCTAATAATTCAGCTGCATCTTCCATTAAACTTTGGTCGGCTTGGTTAGGCATTGTTCTGTGCAATAGTTGGTTCATTGCAATACGCGGAGCTATGTCGGCCCCGGTAAGCTCATTCAGCACACCTTCGTAAAAAACAGGTTCTCCTGTTATATCTTTTAACCAACTATCAAAATCTTCTTCGTCATCTTCCTTCAACATGTTCCATAAAAAACGTACTGTTCCTATCATGGGAACACCTTGCGCTCCTGCCAACAGAGCAGTGGTAGCAAACAACATTGCCCCTTGTTTTAACGCGGCTTTTTTCTCTTGAAGAATGGCTTCCGATTCTTGTTTATTACGTCCTGTTACCCCACCTAACACATAAGAAAGTGCATCTCTAAACGTTTGTATTTGAAAAAACATCATGGATACACCAAAACGTTTGTACATAAAAGCTAAGCTGCCTACATCGTTTTGGCTGATACGGGGGGCTGTATCTATGGACGCACCACTGTTGGTGTATTCCGCTTCCAGAATAGACTTTCGTGCAATCTGTTTCCTTTCTTCATCAGTAAGGGGTGGCTTTCCGTCTTTTTCTCGTTTGGTTTGTTGATCCGCTATTTCTAAATCATAAAAAGTCATGGCAGTAACGTGGCGGTTTAATCGTTCAGTCTGATTAAAGACATACCCCATTACATTATTAATTCCGGTAGACACAGGAGTATCAGTATCCAACATATCTCCAATGGTAGTTTGGTTATCGTACCCTTCTTCTTTTAGTACTGTTGCCAGAATTTCATAATCTTTAAGTCCTTCAGGAAGATCAGCTGAACTGTAGTCGGGATTGCCCAGTCCTGGCCCCTGAAACCTATTAACTTCAAGCGGGTCACCACCAAACCTTTTTATATCCCTGCTAGTTCCTGTTTGAAAATAACGTCCTATGTTTCGCACCATGTAGCTTGCAGTTTTCCCGTAACCATATTTCCCTCCTAAATAGGCATAGACGACTGTGGGTAGGATAAACAAGTTTATGATAGCTGAAGCTACATTAAAGCCTAACGTCCATAAGAAAGTTAATGACTTACCCAGCTTACTCCAATTAGAAATATTAGGATTCTGTGCAAACTCAATATACCCCTGAACATGCTCAGCTATATCTGAAGCATATTGTTTGGTGTCTGCATTACCCGTGGCTTCACCAGCTGTTTTTTTAATCTTAACGCCTATTTGCTCTAACGGGAGTGCGTAGCGCAACGTGTTTACTTGATTGGCAAAGATGGGCATACGGTGTTCAAAAGTGTCAATGGCATCCGTGTCATAGCCCAGTGTTCCCGCACGGGGTTGAAAAGTTCGCAACAATGAACGCTCAGGAGATGCCTTAACAATGGCTTCCAGGGTTATCTTCTCCATGTCAGCTCGTGCTTGGGCAGTCTTCCTTCCTGCCTCTGTAGCTTCGGCTTGCGTACCCCCCGCTTTTAACACAGCTTGTTCAGCATTTTTTACTGCGTCTTTCCCAACAGCTTGTACTTGGCTTAGTAATCCGTAAGCAAATTCAGTTCCCACAAAATCAGCAATGTTGTCTTGCTCACTTACATCTCTTATATGAAACCATTCATCTCCATCAGGATTCATCCCTGTTTGAGCTATGGCCTCTCTGCTAGTCGGGTCAGCCCGTAACTCTCTTACTCTTTTGTTTCTGTCCATTACAGTAGTGAAAGTTTCTTTGTAGGTAGCTACGCCGAATGTGTAAGGGTCTACCCCTTGGTAAACCAACCAAAGATTTCCTGCACGAGAAAGTGGGAAGTAAGGAGAAATTTCCTGACGGTACAAAATGTCGTAAAGAATTTTATTTCTAAAATCTTTTTTGAGAGTGTCATCTGCTTCAATAGCATCAATACGTTTTAAAAGAACAACTTTAAGTTCATTAAACATTTCCTCGTAAGCATCACGTAAGGTTACATAAGCTTGTTGTTGCGGCCCTACATCATTACCTACACCAGAATATTTTCCTCCATCTAAACGATTATACATATCCCGCACGTACTGCCACATGGCAGCGCCCCCATCTTCAGGGTCACGCCTTAAAAACCGTATTTGTCCCGCTTCAGGGTTAGCCGCCATTACTTTTTTTCGTTCGGCCTCTAAAGCATCATCTCGTTCTGTTTGGGTATTATAAGGAACGCTTGTTTGGCGCTCGTCTGTTTTAGGGTTAAAATAAGTGTAGTAAAACTTTTCGTATGTTATACGCTCTTTGGTGGGGTCATAACCTAATCGTGTACTTTCCGTAGTTAATTCTCCAAAAAGCTCCCTCCCCGCCTTATCATTTTTGAACGCCTCTTTTACTTCCCTCGCGGTTCCTCTTATTTTTTCCAGCAGTTCGTTTCTACTGCCCCGTTTCTGGTTGATGATACTAAACAATTCTCTAATTGCCGCAGCCAATGCGGGGAACTCTCGTTCTGCTAATCTGGCAATACTGTCTAACGGTAATATGCCTAATGTTGCTTTTCGTCTTAAAGCATTGGTTGAAGTTAAAAAGTCTCCCACTTCTTCCACATCTCTGTTAGTCACTTTACCAGTGATACTGGCTAAACTTTGTACCAAAATATTTTTTTGTTCTGAAGGAGTGGCGGCAAGAAACAAATCATCTGCATTCCGAAACTCAGGAGCGGGAGCGATAAGTTCTTCCATTAATATATCTACTTCACTTTGTGCAGAGTTTAAAGACTTGGCAGGTAGTCCCCGAATCTTGCGAATCATGTTCATAACAGAATTAAGAAACCGCTGTAAGGCAGTAGTGCCTTTGTTGTCTATAGCTATACGTCCTAGTTCTGCACGAAACTCAGGGTTACCCCATGCTTCTGCTACAAACTCATCTACATCCTGTGCGCCATAGGCTGTACCTAACCTATCTTTAACCGACTCAAAGAGTGCTTTCATTTGCCGGGATGCTGGACTATTTGTAGCTAGTTGAGCTGAGACAACTGCATGAGTAACCTCATGTAAAAGAGTATGGGTAGAGATAGCTACGTCTTGGTTAATAACAATGGTATTGGTACGGGGAGAAAAGTAACCAGCCGCAGGACGGCCAAACTGGTCTACTACATTACTTCTTAATTCAATTTGTGTTGTCCCTACTGCTTTAGAAAGAGCACTAATAAGCCGTGCTACATCCCTGTCTTTCCTTCCCTGACTGACACGCAAAGCAGTTAGTGCTTGTGCCAGATTACCTTCCTGTAAGGCTTGCACTACTTCCGGGTTAACCGGCGTAGATAATTTAGAAACGCTATCTAACAGTAAAAAGTCAAACTCTATATCTGAGAAAGGATCATTCTTTATTCTTTCTTTTTTTGCCGAGGTGTATTCAGCGTTAATTTTCCTAGAAAGGTTATCGTTAATCCACTTTTCTACTCGTGCTTGTTGTTCAAGGTTTGTAGTGTAATTAAGGTTGGCAATGAATCCTCCAATAGAAGGTTCAGGGTCAAGGTATGCCGCCACATCTCCAGAAGGGTTAGTTTGTAGTTCTTCGTTTAATGCCTGGAGGTCGGCATCTACTAAAGCACTGTCATCCACAACCACGGGAGTTATTTCTGAATCAGCAATTAGTACATCTACATCTTCATCTACTTCTGTAGTGGCACTTTCTTCTAACTCGCTAACATTTACTAACTCACCTTCTTCGTTTACCACTGCACTTGTTTCTGCTAATTCTTTTCTCGTTTTTAGCTTAGAACTTAATATCTCTGCTTCGAAAAGTGCATTGTCACTTTGCCTTTTGGAAACACCGCTAGTGGCATGGTTCTTAAGGGCTTCTATTTGCGCGGTTATGTTTTCGTTCGTTACTTCAATACCTTCTCTAAACGCCCCGGTTTTTACTAGCTTCTCTACCCCTTTTTTATTTATTTTCGCATCTTTTAAGTTTTGTTCAGTAAGAAGGGGCTTAAAAATAGTGTCGAGTCCAGTGGTAGTGGCAACGGTTGGAACAACTGCCTCGTCAACAACTGTCTCGTCAACAACTGTCTCGTCAACAACTGTCTCGTCAACAACTGTCTCTTGCTCTTTAAGAGCTGCCGCAAACACTGCGCTTAATCGTTTCTCTCTTCCGTTTTGCTCAACTACAACTGTATCATCAGCTTCTTCGCTTCTAGCCGCTTCCCTTCTCGCTGCTATATCTTCAGCGTAGGCACGTTCCGCAGTAAGTTCCGGGGCAACTGTATCAGCTGCTTCTTTTCTAGCTGCTTCCCTTCTTGCTGCTATATCTTTAGCGTATGCACGTTCCGCAGTACGTTGTTCTTCCGCAGCGCGTTCTCTTTCGGCAATACTTTCCGCAGCCTCATTTTTAGTTGTTTCTGCAACTTGTTGTTGTTTAACATTTTCTTCCGTTGCTGTAGTGACTGCTTCAACTTTTTCTTTCTCTTCTTCCTTACGTGTTTCTTCTGCTGCTTTCCTAGTTTCCTCACGAGTTTCTGTGTCGGTAGTCTCTGTGTCGGTAGTCTCTGTATCAATAGTTTCAGTGGGAGTAGTTTCTGTATCAACAACCGTTTCCTGTCCTGTAGCTTGCGCTACCGTCTGCTCTGCGTCACTTATTCCTTCTGGTGGTAGGGCCACGTCTTGAATAGCTTGAATTGCTTCCTGTTGGGGAGTAGGAGCAATGGCTTGTCCTGCCACTAACCTGTCAGCAAAACTACCGGTTACACCGAAGGAGCCACCTACTAGACCAGCCGCGTAAGCTGCTTCACCGTACTCCGATAGAGCCTCATCAGAAAGAAGGTCTAACCCAGCAAAGTCACGTTCTAAAATTTGTTGGCCTATTTCTATAGGTATTTCTGGCATACCCCTAGCCAAACCCCTTGCTGTAGCTCCGGTCTTGCTTATTTCAGCAGCTTTGCGTAGTTGTTCTATCTGACGAGCACTGTTAGCCCCCGCCGAGCGGCCTATACCGGTAATAGCACGAAGTATATTCTTGCCCAAAAAGAGAGCTGTACCCCCGGCCTCTAATGCTGCTTGCATAGCCGCGTACTTGTAGGCTTCCCCTACATCAACGTCTACTTCTTCCCCTCGTGCCATTTGTTCTTGGGCTAAGCGTTCCATACTGGAGGCTGCATAATCAGGAGCAAGAGCACCAATACCCCCTGCGGCCCCTACTAGTGCTCTGAGTCCTCTTAGTGGTGCTGTTCCGGGTACTAGCCATGAGGCCAATCGTGCACCTGTACCTAAAGTACCCAATACACCAACTTGTGAACCTCCGTATCTGCTAATGTCACTGGGAAGTTTGGCTGCGGCTGAAGCATAGCCTTCTGTTTTAGCAATATTTGTAAGACGCTCTAAAGAAGGGCCAACACCTAACCCTTCGGCAGTTTCCTGCCCACGTGCAATAGAGTCTATAATGGCTTGATTAGAGTCATCCCCTAGTAGTTGTTCAATGCCTAGGCGTTTGGCTTCTAGGGTACGGGCAACACCCCGCTCAACTTCTTCACTGAAAGTACTCTGGCGGGTAATAGGGTCTGGCAAAGAGGCAATATGAGAAACTGCATACTCATAGGCTTGCGCGTCCGTAGTGCCTTCAGGAGCGTCCACATCGTACTTAGCCCCATCTGGAAATTGTACGGTAAAGGTAGGCATTCTTAAGGACTACTTTTAATTACTGTTACGCCCGGAGGAAGGCTAGCACCAGAAACAGCGGGAGTATTACCACCCCCAAAATCTCGTGAGATTTGTGCCCGTTCTTTGTTTAATAACTCAAGATAAAATTGATTTAACCCTATTTGAACCAATTCTTCGTTATGCCCTCCGAAAAATACATCATGCTCCTTTTCAAGTTGTTCCCGCTTTGCGCTAATGGCAGCAGCATTTTCGGCCATAATGTCAGTCAAACTTATACCGGCTAAAGCTTCAGCTCTTGCTATCGCTAGTCTTTGATCTTCAATCATTCGGCGTTCGTCAGTACGTTGTTGCAACAGTTGCTCTTGCATGGCTTGCTCAAAAGCTTGTTGGCTTTCAAACCTTTCTTTTTCCTGTGCTGTATCCAAAATCTTTTGGCCTACATAACCGGTTGAAGCACCTGCTCCCCCACCGAGTAACTCCATTACATCCAGTGTTTTATCTAGCCAACTTCTTCCCCCTTCTTCCGGGGCATCTCCTCTACCACCCGCAACATTTGTACCACCTGTACCACCTGTACCACTACCTCCACTACCGGCGCTTGGAGTAAACATATTATTTGCTATTTCTTGTAGCATATAGTCATCGTCTGAAAGAGCTACCCTGTTACCAGCTACGTCTTGTGCTGCTTGTGCTGCACTGGTTATATCCGCATTCAAAGCTGCCTGTTGTTGTTCTTCCCGTATATCTTGTATTCCTCCTAACGTCCTTCCAATCCAGGTGCTGCTAGGATCATTTTCATACATCTGCATCCAGTTGTTAATATCCTGCGGGAGGTTCATAACTGCGTTGCCAAAATCTGGGGTTTGTAATTGTGCAAGCCGAGCTTCTAATTTCTCTCTCTCCCCAATTATTTGGCTTTCAATTTGCTCTAACCGCTGTTGCCCTTCGGTGGTATTAGCCCTATCTACATTTCCCATAATTTCAGCTCTTTCTGCTTCTAGGACATCAAGCACTTGTTGCGCTTCCGCAGTGAGACGTTGTCTTCCTATTTCTATCTGTTCTTCGGTTTTAGTCTCCAGCTGTTCCCTAGCCCCGCCTATACCCTCTAGCCCACTGCGAAAACCATATTTTCTAGTTTCATAAATGCCACCTATTCCTTTTAGTGCTGATTGAAGCGCAGCTTCTCCTACAGCTACTCCACCTTTACCTGTTTTTCGTTGCCATGAGTCATCACTTTCAATAATTTGTGCTAATTCACTTCCAAGTCCTCCCTCTCCTACAAGCACATTACCGGTGCCTGAAAGTAATGGATTGTTTGAAAAACTTTCAATCGCTTGTGCTTCAGGTGACCCACTTCTATAAAAACTTTCTTCACCTGCCGCAATTTGTTTAGCTTCTTCTATTTGGGCTTGAGTGGGAGGCATTACTGGTGAGTCAAAAAAATCAAGAAGGGCTGACCCTATACCCCCGGTGTCTTGCCCACCATCAGGAAAGTCTCTTCTATTTCGTTGGTCATAAAGATCAGTAACTTGATAATAAGTTTCTTCATCTACTTCTATTTGTTGCCCATTGTCATCAAAAACAAAGAAACTATATTCTCCCGTAACAGCATCAAGTTGAGGAGGTGGAGGGTAAGTAGGGCCAACCGCACCGCCAGGTTGGAAAGATTTAACACCACCCCCACCTTGCAAAGACACAATGCCACCACCCGCCATGCTGGAATCAGAACTCATTTTTTGGTGCGCCGCAGTTACAGTATCAGAAGGAAAACTTTTCTGAGTCACGCGCCATTTATTTTCTACCTGTTGTTTTTCAGCGGGTGTAGGAGCATTAGCTAAACTAGCTTCATAGTCATTATATTGCTTTATGTAATTAGCTACATCTGCCGCCATTGCATCTTGTGAAGCCGCGTTAGGTTGTCCAGCAGGTATGGGCCTGTCTTTTTCTTGTACTCCACCACCTGGTGCATACCCTACAATCCCACCCTGTGCTGCACTTCTGACTGCCAGATTGTTAGCCGAAAGTTGAGGAAGGCCCATTTG
>Ga0315316_10000969_pt1 | contig 19559 bp, 31 predicted proteins | sample M160m3416metaG_FD_203702 | JGI IMG/M metagenome (GOLD analysis project Ga0315316, IMG submission 203702) | Ammonia-oxidizing marine archaeal communities from Monterey Bay, California, United States - M1 60m 3416 | ecosystem: Environmental > Aquatic > Marine > Intertidal zone | place: USA... | reverse complement strand
TCCAGGGGCAATTGTTGTTCTTAGTATATTATTTTCATGAATATTCTCGACTACTGGATATGTTGCAATTTCTCCTTTTGTATTTCTTGCAGCTATAACTGATACCTCTTTTTCAAATTTTACAAATTTTTCTACCATGAGTAATTTTCCTGAAAATAAATCTAATGCATCATCAATTTCTGATTTTGAATTAATCTTATAATTTCCTCGTCCATCGTAGGCATCTTTTCTTGTTTTTAATAATAATGGAAGTCCCAGTTCATCTATCATGTATTCTATCTCCTCTTTACTGTTAATTTCTGCAAATTCTGCTATAGGGATATTATTTTCTTGCAAAAATTGTTTCTGAACCAATTTATCTTGTATTATTTTTAATGTATCTGGTGATGGATTAATTTCAGTATTTTTTTCTAATTTTTTTAGTACATCGCTATTTCCAGATTCAATTTCATATGTTATAATATCAGATAATTCTGATAATTTTTTTATTGCATTCTCATCTTTGAAATCGGCAATAATTTGTTCAGCACCAACTGTTGATGCGGGACAATTTTTTGTAGGATCTAATACTATAATCTTCGAAATCTCATCTTTCATATTTCGAGCTGCTTCTGTAAGCATCATTCCTAATTGGCCTCCACCTATTATTCCGAGAACCTTACTCATAACGTCAAACAATTTCTGTAATACATAATAGTTTGGCGAAATTTTTCGATCAAAATTGTTTAAAAACACCCGAAAGCTTGAAAAAATATTGAAATCAAAAAAACCACTTGTCGGGATAATTATGGGTTCGAGCTCAGATAGTCGTATCATGCATGGTGCGGCTGAGATTTTAGATTCCTTTTCAATTTCACATGAAGATCAAATAATCTCTGCACATCGTACTCCTGAACGATTGGATGAATATGCCAAGCATGCTGAAAAAAATAACTTCAAAGTTATAATTGCAGGTGCTGGCGGGGCAGCTCATCTTCCAGGAATGATTGCATCACATACAACAATCCCTGTCATAGGCGTTCCAATAATGGTATATAATGATAAACAACCAAAAAAATCAGATAAAAACAAATATTCTGCATTTGGCGGTCTTGATTCACTTCTATCAATTTCTGAAATGCCAACTGGTTCGCCGGTAGTAGCTGTTGGCATTAACAAAGCATCAAACGCAGGAATTTATGCATTAAAAATTCTTGGGAATTCATTTCCAGAAATCAAAACTAAATTGAAGAAACATAAATTTGATCAATATACTTCAGTTATCAAAGAATCTGAAGAGCTAAAGAAATTAGGTTTATCAAAATTTGTTAAAAAGAAATTTCGTTAAGATATTACTTGGAATTTGATGTTTTTTCCTTGTAAATGATTAATCAATTCATTTGATTGTTTTTGATCCTCAGTTTCAAGACTAATTGTAACTCCTGCAGAGCCTGCACTAACCTCGGTACTTAATCTATCATGAATTACTTCTACAATATTCACATTAATTGAAGATATCTCATCTACCAATTCTTTTAATGCACCGGGTTTGTCTTTCAAGAGGACTGAAATTTTCAACATTCTTCCCATACCTGATAATCCTTTTGATACAATTTGACCTAAGAGATACATGTCAATGTTTCCTCCACATAATATTGGAACAATATTTTTTCCAGATTCCGGTTTGTGTTTTAGAATGTATGCCAGTGCTACTGCCCCGGCAGGTTCAACTACTGCTTTTGAACGCTCCATTAACAAAAACATTGCATGAATTATATCCTTATCATCAACGGTGACAATTTCATCAATTTTTCCTTTAATAATTTCAAAAGTTAATTTTCCCGGTGTTTTAACGGATATTCCATCTGCAATAGTAGTTAATCCTGTAACCGTTTCTAATGAATTACTTTCTAGTGATTTTTTCATTGCAGGATAAGCACTGGATTCAACTCCAATTATCTTCACTTTGGGATATTTTTCTTTTACCGCGGTGATAATTCCTGCAACTAATCCTCCTCCTCCAATCGGAACATAAATTTCATCTACTTCTGGTAATTGTTCCATTATTTCTAATCCAATAACTCCTTGACCTGCAATCACATGTGAATCATCAAATGCATGGATTATTGTTGCATTTGTATCGGCAGATATTTTTTGAGCGTGTGCCCATGATTCATCATAAGTAGTACCTTCCAACACTACCTTTGCACCGTAGCCTTTAGTTGCAGATACTTTAGCTGGGGATGCAGTTTTTGGCATTACGATTGTACACGGAATATTTTCAATATGGGATGCAAATGCCACTCCTTGAGAATGATTTCCAGCAGATGCGGCAACAACTCCTTTATTTTTTTCATCATCAGTTAAGGATTTGATTTTATAATACGCTCCTCGAATTTTAAATGAGCCTGTTTTTTGTTCATATTCATTTTTTAGATATACATTAGCACCGCAAATTTTACTAAATGTTTCTGAAAATTCTAGGTTTGTTTTTCGGATTACCTCGTTTTGAGTTCGCCTAGCTTTTACAACGTCATCATATGTTACCGTCATGGAATTGTTACAAATTCAGTACATAATTAAATTGTATGAAACATGTTGATTTTCAAATCCATGCCTAAAAATTGCACAATTCCTAAATATACGCGATCAAAATGTAAAATATTAGTCAAGAGGTACAATTCCCCAAGGCATCATGCCTTTGTACCCTTGATTAAGAATAATTTTCTAAAATTATATTCAGAATTTTTTCAATTCCTTGTTTAATTTGAGATTTAGTCTCTTCGTCAATGATTGATGTATCAATCAGACCTTGTTTTGCACCGTTATCAATAAATTCTAAATCAATATTACACAATCCTCCTTCTTCACCATTAACCAATTTTTGTTCATCAATCAAAATTGCGGTCGTATGAAATGTTTCTAGCAATAGATTGTCTAGTTCTTTAAACAATTGATTTTTTTGGTTCTTAACATCTACCACTTTTGGCTGAGAGTCATCAATCATTTTTTTAATTTTTATTGCTAATTTTTCATCATTATAAAATAATTCAAATAATTCTTGTTTTGGCATATCATTAAATCCTAACTCATTTAATTTTTCAATAATTAATCTATCCCCTTCATCTTCATATTTTGATTCAGAATTTTCATTATTGTCTATTAATTCTGCAAGTTTTTTTTGTAATTCTATTACTTTTTGTATTGGTTTGTAATATAGTAAAACGTGATATTGTAATGATACATGTAATGATAAAATATAATTCCCAATTTTAAGTTCAGATTTTATAAATATTCTCCTCAAATCTTCATCTGCAGAATATGTCACTCCCTGAGAATTCCATTCTGGCAAGTTTGATTCAAAACATCCAAAAAATATCTCTATATTTTTTATATCGAATGTTTCTACATTTTTCGTAGTACTGTCTCCTAGCATTACGTTACATTCAACATTTCTAGTTTCATACATGACTTTTTTTAGAAATTCTTCTTGAATTTTCTCATTAATTTTATTTAATTCTAAAAAGAATTCATTATTTGTTGTATTGCCTATTCTCATATTATTTCCTTTAATTACTTCCTTAAATTGTAATCATTTATGGAAACATATTCCAAGAATGTATGTAAACTAAAACATGAATTTGTAAAAATATACAAAGGTAATAGTCACACCACCGAAATTTTACCTAATTCTTCAAATGATTTTATTCAAATAGACGATGATCATCTTTCTTTATTACATAAATTCTTAGAAATAAATCCAATTTATTCAAATCAAATTTCGGCAAAAATTTTTGATAACATGTATACAATTTTTGAAGGAGATTTGAACAATTTCTGGATAGATAGTATCAAACATGATGCAAGTTATGCTCCATTTTATCCAACATGGATGTTATCTGCATGGGGCTTGGTATGTAAAGCACGAAATCTTGGTTTTGAACAAATTATAGATATTGGCTCCGGTGATGGGCGAATTGCATATTGTGGAAAAGTCTTGGGACTAGATTCAATCTCAATAGAAATTGATGAAAATTTGGTAAACATGCAAGAAACCGTGGCTGTAAAGACCGGAGTTAATTTCAATCCTATTTGCTCTGATGCGACAATTTATGATTTTGAAAAGATTCCATCAAAAAAATCTATTTTTGTTATCGGCGGAGTTCCAGAAATTGGGGAAGTTTTGGCAGAATCTGTAATTAAAAATGCACTAGAAATTGCTCATATTTCAAATTCTGCATTTGTATTAACTGGAAGTCACTCCCATAGGGACTTTTCTAGAGATACAACATATTTTGGTTGGGGAACCTTGCTCAAAAAATTCCAATTAAGCATGATATCTACAATTTCGCTTCCAACATACTGGACAATGGACCAAAAATTTGAAACACCATATGTTTTCACAAAAAAAGAATAAAACACAGTAATTTTTTAACAATATGATAATGTCAGATAAAGAAAACTCGATATTGCCTGCCAGCGATTCAGAACAAGAAGATACCAGCGAAAAAGGCAGTGTTGTGGATATGATGCTTGGAAAGAGCCCTGAAAAGGTAATTGATCATGATACTATGATTCAAGATACTCAAAAGCGAATATGGAGTTCACTGAAAAAAGGAATTGAATATGATGGAACTGTAGATAGATCTGATGCATATCTTAGACAACATGTTCATGAAAAACAATCGATGGTAGTTTTGTATGTGGACTTGGTTGGTTCAACAGATATTACATTGACACTACCTGAAGAGAAGATTGCAATAATAATCAGTTCTTTTGCTCAAGAAATGGCGTTTGCAATCAAACATCATGGAGGATTTACATTGAAATTTGTAGGAGATGCAGTTATTGGATATTTTGTACATACAAGTTCATTAATCGCAGCAGATAATGCAGTAAGTTGTGCAAAATCTATGATAAAAATCATTGAGGAAGGAATCAATCCGATTCTAAATCAATATGATTATCCAGATTTATTTGTCAAAATTGGAGTTGATTTTGGAACGAACATGATTATCAGATATGGATCGGATGCTGAAAAATCCCATGTAGATATTTTAGGCCCTACGATGAATATTGCAGCAAAAATTCAAGGAAAAGCAAAACCTCAAGAAATTCTGATAGGTGGAGATGTCTATACCAGGATTCATCCTTCTGTTCAAAAAGAATTCACCAAAAAAGTATGGGGCGATGTAGAATGGAAATATCATAGTAGAGAAACGGGAGAATTATACCCCGTCTATCATCATTCTGATTAAATTGTAAATTTGTCTGGGCATTCTACATGTTCATAGTGGTGTTCTGTAAATTGCTCTTCTACAACATACATCACAATTTTGTGTAATTCACCATCACGGATTACTTTTTCACATTTTAGACAACGTTTTACTTTATCGTGTTGCATGAATCAATCCAAATTTATGATCGCTATAAGGATCTGCGATCAGAATAATATGACAAAAAATCGACGTTTATTCACAATCTGAGCACGCCAACACTATACGAATGCTAAAATATTGTTCAAGATTGATAAAAATATGGATATAGGACTTTTTAATCAGAACAAACTACCTTCGAATTCTATGGGTGCATCTAATGACGCTAATCATTCGGTACGTTATCCTCCTAAAAGTAATCCTCCAACGGGATTCTCAGGAATTCAAGAAATTCGTGACAGATTTAATAAAAGAAATGCATCAATTATGCCAAATCTTGAAGATTTTAATCAAATGTTCCGTCAATATGCCAACGGTTTATTGAATTCAAAAGAGTCAGTATTTCCGCCAGGTCATCCTTTGTACAATCGTGAAAAATCATTTTCATTACTAAAAGAAGCAAATGACAAATTACTCAAAGAAAATCTTGAATTAAAAAAACAACTCGAAAAATCTGAGAAAAAATCATCACAATCTAATTTTTAATAAATTTTTTATATTTTTCAATAATTTTACTCAAAGTTTTACTTTCTAATTCTGAAATTTTCTTTTTATCTACTACATTTTTGAGAATTAATCTTTCTGAAGTTTCAAGATAATTCATCACGTCGGAGTTAAGTAATTGATTAATTTTTAATTCAATTTCTTTATTCAATTCAATAGTCCGATATTTGACGTGGTTTATTAATTTGAATGAATTTATGAATATATGGATAAAGTGTCATGGACTAAAATCACATCAACCCATAGAAAAAAATGTGAAAAAATATTGAAAATTTCCAAAGAAATACGCTATGCAGGAGTTTTTAATGAGTATGGACATACGATTGCAGGTAAAATTAGACCTGGAATAAAACCAATATTTTCACCAAATGAGGTACGAGAAGAATTTTTTAATGTTGCATTAAGTATGAGAGCAAGGGAAAAATCATCTAAATTATTAGGTGATTTAGAATATATTCTGATCAATCATAAAAAAATAAACATCTTACTATTTCACAAGGATGCAATTACATATTACATCACAATCGGGTTAAAAATAAAATCTACCCCCTTATTCATAAATAAAATAAAGAAAATAATAACCTGACTTTAAAATAATTAATAATTCATTTAGATTTGTTCATTTTAGAACTGTTTGTATTAAGTTAGACATCCTAATGAATTTCTGATTTATAATCAATCTGAATATTTATGGATTTACTTCGACCATTGTTTCAGTTCGTTCCACACCTGGAATTTTTTGTATTTGAGTTGTTATATCTTTTATCTCAAATAATTCTTCAACATTAATAACAGCTACTGCATCAAATTGACCGCTGACCGGAAAAGACTCCGTTATTTTATTCACTTTTCTTAATCTTGCAGCTATAAGCTTTTTTGGAGATTTCACAAGTATTACTGCTCTTACCACCCTAAATCAACCTCCACCTCAATTAATGTTTCAGTATTGACAATTTCTTTTACGTTTTTTAAGTCAATTACAATATTATTTATTTCATCGATTGATGAACTTAAAATAACAGATATGTCTGCACGACCAGTTACTATCATTATATCTTTTGAAATTTTTCTTTTTTTTCTTAAAATTTGAACAACCTTATCAACCATTCCAGGTTTAACTGTAATCATACATAATGCTTTCATGAATTAGACATACAACTGCATCTGAAAAGTATTTCTAATCTGAACCTGCTTCTTGAGAGCGGGCTTCTTCAAGATATGCGCGTCGCTCCTCAAGTTCAGTTTCTCTGTCGATAGATAAATCATCATCAACTATAATAATTCCTGAATCGTTAGGTTCCGATTTAGTTTTCTTTTTAGACTTTTTCTTTACAGGTGATTTTGTAGTTTTTTTCCTTGTATTTTTCTTTTCGACCAAGTGATTCGATGAAAATCAGAATATCATCTTATTAAATATTTCATTATTAATGAAAATAAAATGCCGAGGGGGTGATTTGAACTCCCGACAGCCACGTCTTCAGCGTGGTGCTCTCCCAGGCTGAGCTACCTCGGCATGAAAAACTTGCAAATTAAATGAAATTAAAGCGTATCCTTTCAAGGTTTCCAAATAATATCGGGTACTTTCGTTCTATTGTTGACTATTCGTGCCAAAATAAACATTAGATCTGAAAGTCTGTTCAAGTAAATTGCCGCATCTTTGTTTATCTCTTCATTTTTAGATAGTGCCACAACGTGTGTTTCTGCCCTTCTAGAAATAGTTCTTGACAAATGAAGAATTGATGCAAGTAACGTTCCTCCAGGTAGAATGAAACTTGTTAATGATTCTAATTGTGGCTCAAGTAAGTCTATTTTTTGCTCCAAAAACGTAATCATTTCTGTTTTTGCTCTAATTTTTTTATCCGTCATATTTGGATTTGCAAGATCAGACCCTATGATAAATAAATCATCTTGAATTTTCATTAAAATATCTTTAATTTCAGGTTCTAATTCCAACGATAATGCAATCCCTAATGAAGAATTTAGTTCATCAACTGCCCCATATGACATTATTCGTTCATCAGATTTCCATACTCGTGAATTATCAAACAATGAAGTCTTACCTCCATCTCCAGTTTTTGTATAAATCTTCATAAAAAATTTTATCTATCATATGTTTTAAGGGTACTGTTAAATTCCCCTGATGTCAACAATTGTAATTATGAATATCATGGATGAAGCAAATAAATTATTTCTCGATAAGAAATTTGAAAAAGCTATAGAAAAATATAACCTAGTTTTACACAATGACCCCGATAATTTAGTCGCTCTAAATAACAAAGGATATTCTTTTAGTAAAATAGGAAATTATTCAAATGCACGTATATGTTATGATGAGTGTTTAGAAAAAAATCCGGAAGATAGGATTGTACTGATAAACAAAATATCATTATTTAGAAAAATAGGTGAATTTGATAAAGGACTAAAAATTTGTGAAAATATTTTAAAAAATAGCCCTAATGAAATTATTGTTTTATATCATAAATTGCGTATTCTTAAAAAATTAAATAAATTTTCAGAATCAAATATAATTTGTAAAAAATTATTGGACATATACCCCGATAATGGGGATGTTTTGTACGATATGGCATCAAATTTTCTAAAAATGGGAAATAATGAAAAATTTCTATCAACTCTTCAAAAAGCAGTCTGTGTAATTCCAAATTTAAAAAATAAATCTAAGAACAATAAAGAATTTGAGCCATTTTATAATGATGAGCAGTTCTTGAAAATTGTTTTAGAATAAAGATGCTTATTAAAAAGAGATAAAATAAAAAATTATGATTTCGGATTTCTTTTTTCAAATTGCAGGATTAAAAAAATTATCAAGGTCGGGATGGAAAATAAAAGCGGGACTAAATAATTCTGAATCCGTTGCAGAACATTCCTATATGATGTCTGTAATGTCAATGGTATTATCAGATATGAAATCCCTTAATTCTGAAAAAGTACTCAAAATGGCCATCCTGCATGATTGGGCAGAATCAAAAATTGGAGATTTTATGCCTGATGAAATTGTGCATGATAAAAAATCAGAATTAGAAAATTATGCGATGAGTGAAATTCTAGAATTACTTCCACAGAAAATTCAATCTAAATATAATGAAATATGGAATGAATTTCTTGTTAGAGATACGGCAGAGGCTAGATTGGTTCATGAATTAGATAAATTGGAAATGGCATTACAAGCAAAAATTTATGAAAAAGATGTTGAACCTGAAAAAGTCAAATCATTTATTATTTCGGCAGTAGAGCAGATAGTGGATCCAGATGTAAAGAAGATCCTCATGGACATACTAAAATGATAAATTCACACATCATGTATCATAATCGTGTCTGAAAGTAATGATGAACTGATAAATGCACAGAACGAATTAATTGGAATTCTATTTGAAATTATTAAGCGATTACAATCCAATAATGATTTGGATGCAGAATATTTTCAAATTATTCGTAATGAATCGAGAACTAAGATTGAAAATTCCAGATTGGATAAAATAACTAAAGAACGTAAAGATAATGCAGACATTGTTTCAAGATTATTAAAACAGATTGAATCTAACTAGTTGCCACAACTACACGAATCGCCATCGTCACACGAATCATCCACGATTCTAAATTTATTTGTCTGCTCAAATTTTGATTGTGCGTAATGGGAGATATTTACAATTCTAGTTCGAACATCTTTTACATTCCAACTACCTTCATTCTCAAACCATGATTCAATTTCATCAACATCATACCTTTCACCTTTCTCATTAATTTCTCTAAAAATTTGTTTGATAAGAGATTCATCTTCGGATGTAAGCCCAGATTTATCGTCTATCAGTACTGTAATTTCGTTTAAACGTATTATTGTAGAATTTAGTAGTGGCATAGAATTGTTAATTTATTAAACAATATAATATTTCTAGTATATGCAATATTTTCAAGCATTAAAGATTGGCCAAAAACGTGTGGAAGCATCACGTGCATATCTAAATTCAGTATCAAATGACAGGGCCATGCCTGCATTGGCACTAAGAGATAACAAAACTAACGTGTGGGAACCGGTTGGCGAAGAGAATCTATTTGCAATAATTGACGAGTCATCAGGGTTTGTTTTAACGGATTCTAGTGGATACATTATTGCCATATGTGATGGAAAAGGTACCTCAAAAGCATTAGTACAAAGTCTCAATCAAGAACAAAAAGACAATATCGTCGATTTATTAAAAAAAGATAACATTGTAGAGTACAAAGGTAAAGTAGCTTTACCTGTGTAGATTTTATTAATGCCATTTATTATTATACAAAGATGAACAAATATTCAAAAATCATAGAAGTTAACGGCCACCTCATAGATTCACTGATTTTAACAAAAATCTTCGATAGTGTTATGGATCTGGATGGGAAATTTGAAGTTATGAATATATCAGTTGGAAAATTGAAAACTGATGAAAGTTATGCAAAATTAAGAATCATCGGTAAGAATAAAGTACACTTAACTGAAATAATGACCGCATTACATAGGGAAGGAGCAACAACAAAATCTCAGAAAAACTGTAAAACAAAATCTGCCACAAAAAATATGGTATTTCCAGATAATTTTTACAGTACAACAAATAATCATACTGCACTTTATCATAATAACAAATGGATTAATGTAGGTAACATGATGATGGATAAATGTATTATTGTTAAAGGAAACACTGCAAAATGTGTTCCAATTAGAGAAGTTAGAAAAGGAGATAAAATTGTTGTTGGAGAAGAGGGGATTAAGGTTTCAACTCCTGAACGTCCAAGAGAAGGAATGAATATTTTTCAATTTATGGGAAGTGGTAGTTCCAGCGAAAGACCAACTCAACATATTGCAAGAAAGGTAGCAGAAGATATAGTAAAGACAAAGAAAGAAGGAGGAAAAATAGTAATGGTGGGAGGTCCTGCAATTGTACACACAGGAGCTGCAGATGCAGTTGCAAATATGATAAAATCAGGGCACATAAATGCAATTTTAGCAGGAAATGCACTTGCAGTGCATGATGTAGAATATGCCACATTAGGAACTTCATTAGGAATGAAAGTCAAAGATGGAACCTTAGCGGTTAGAGGACATAGAAATCATATGGATGCCATCAATTCAGTATTCAAAGCAGGTTCGCTCAAAAAGATGGTTCAACAGAAAAAACTAACTCAAGGAATAATGTATGAATGTATAAAGAAAAAAATTCCATATGTTTTAGCTGGATCACTAAGGGATGACGGTCCTTTACCAGATGTAATTACGGATATTGCAGAAGCACAGAAAGAATACAAGAAAGTTTTGAAAGATGCAAGCATGGTAATAATGGTGTCTACTATGTTGCATTCAATTGCTACTGGAAACATGCTTCCTGCAAATGTGAAGGTAATTGTAATTGATATCAACCAACCAACTGTAACTAAATTAATGGATAGAGGAACATGGCAAGCTTTAGGAATAGTGTCGGATGTAGGTGCATTTTTGCCTATGGTTGAAAATCAGGTTAGAGGTAAAAAATGACATTAAAGGAAATTGAACATATTGATTTTGAAAAAGGAGACGGAATAGTTCCAGTTATAGTTCAAGATTCAAATTCAAAAGATGTACTTACTCTTGCATATACAAACAAAGAATCTCTTGAATTAACAAAAAAGACAGGAAATTCATGGTTTTGGAGTCGTTCTCGAAGTAAGTTATGGATGAAAGGAGAAGAATCTGGAAACACCCAAAAGGTCAAGAAAATATTGGTAGATTGCGATTCAGATGCAATAATCTATCTAGTAGAACCATCAGGGCCTGCATGTCATACTGGGGAACAAACATGTTTCCATAATGATATTGAATTCTAGAAATTATTGTTCCAATTTAGATTTGATTAATTCTAGTGTTTTTACAGGGTCTGCCTTTCCTTTTGTCTTCTGCATGACTTTGCCTACAAGAAAATTTACTGTTTCAGGTCTTTCTTTTGCATCAATTACTGCCTGTTTTTCTTCTTCAAATATTTTTGATATTATATTTTCAATTTCTGATGAATTAGAAACTTGACCTATATCCATTTCTTCGAGTAAATCGTTTACTGATTTTCCGGATTTCACAATTTCTTGTAATGCAATTTTTGATGAATTTCTTGTAAGAATTTTAGAATTCACTGCATTTACTAAATCCGATAAATGTTGTGAGGTTACTTTAGATGTCTGTTTTTTTTCTTTAGTGTCAATAAAACTTAGTAAATCAGTAGTGATTAAATTTGCAACATCCTTTGCATTTGATTCATCATGTGCACTTTCAAATAGTTCAGAATAATATTTGTCTGAAGACAAAATATCTGCTACTTGAGGTGCAATATCATATTTTTCAACATATCTTTCTCGTTTAGACCCAATACTCTCAGGCATATTTTTCTTTAAATTATCACGGGTTTCTTGATTAATTTTAACCCATGGGATATCATTTTCTAAGAAATATCGGTAATCTTGATCCTCCTCTTTACTTCTTGAACTTATGGTTATTTTTCTTCTATCGTCCCAGTGTCGAGTCTCCATTACAATTTCAATATCACGCTCTGACAAACTTTGTTGACGTGTTAATTCAAAATGTAACGCCTTTTCTAGGTCATGGAACGACCCAATGTTTTTGATTTCAACTTTATTCCCGTCTTCGATTGATACATTTCCATCTGCACGCATTGCACCCTCCAATCCAGGTTCTGCAACACCTAAATTTTCTAATAAATCTGACAAAATGTTTAGAAAAACTCTAACTTGTCTAGGATTTTCAAAATCAGGATCTGTTACAATTTCTACTAGAGGAGTTCCTGCACGATTATAATCAACTAACGTAGTTTTTGTTCTTTCTGATGTTCCTTCGTAAATCAATCTACCAGGATCTTCTTCTAATTGTATACGTGTAATTTTGATTTTTTTGCCTTCAACATCAACATAACCTTCACCCCCCACACTCATATCTCCGTAAACATTGAGTTGCGTGATTTGAAAGTTTTTAGGTAAATCTGGATAGAAGTAATTTTTTCTAAAGAATGCTATTTTTTCAGGAGTAGTGCAGTTTAATGCCAATGCAATGCTAGTGGCAGATTCGACAGCTTTTTGATTTAATCTTGGAAGTGAACCGGGAAGTCCCATACATACAGGACAAATGTTGTGATTTGGTTTAAATTCACGGTAGTTTGCTTTACAAGAGCAAAACAGTTTACTTTCAAGTTTTGTTAATTGACAGTGAATCTCTAGCCCAATCTTTGTCATAACGGTACCTCAGGTAGTTTAGTTTTTGTTTCTAGTGCATATGCTGCTTGGAATAATGATTTTTCTTCTAGTGTATTTGCCATAATTTGCATGCCAATTGGTAATCCATTAGATACCCGATATGGAATTGAAATTGCCGGTTTACCTGTGAGGTTTGCAGTAACCGTATTGTAATCTAACAACATCAAAGTTACAGGATCATCTATTTTTTCTCCAAATTGGAATGGTTGAACTGGAGCGGTAGGTGCAATAAGATAATCAAATTTTTCAAATGAAGAATTAATTTCAGAAATTAGTTTAGATTTTACTTTTAATGCTTTTAAGAAATATTTTCCTGCATGTCCTGCAGAAGGAACAAAACCTCCAAGAATTATTCTACGTGTAACCTCAGGTCCAAATTTTGTTCTCGATTTAGAAATGTAAGAATTGTATTCATAACCTTCAGATTCCATTTCATATCCATAACGAATGTTATCATAACGTGCCAAATTACTACCAGCTTCAGTAGATGTTATAGTATAATATGCAGCAACAGTGTAGGGTATGGTAGGTAAAGATACTTCATCACAAGATGCCCCTAAACTTTCAAAATCATGTATGACCTCTTTTGTAGCATTAGAAACTTCAGAGCTTAGACCGTCCGAGGTAGTCATTTCTTTTATAATTCCAATTTTTTTGCCTTCAATTCCATTTTCTATATTTTGTAAATAATCAGGATTATTGTTATTTATGGTAGTGTCATCGTTGACATCTTGACCTGAAATTACATTTAGCAGAAATGCGGAATCTTTTACAGTTTTAGTCATCGGACCAATTTGTTCAATACTATTTGCATAAGAAATCAGCCCATACCTACTGATCAATCCATATGTGGGTTTTAGACCTACAACGGAACAAAAACTAGCAGGATTTCTCACAGATCCTCCTGTATCAGAACCTAGTGATGCAAGACATTCATTTGCAGCTACGGATGCAGCACTTCCTCCAGATGATCCGCCTGGGACATAATTCAGATTCCAAGGGTTTTTTGTTGGACCATATGCACTAAATTCGGTAGTTAATCCCATTGCAAATTCATCTAGATTTGTTTTTCCAGTTATAACCACGTCTTCATCGTTTAGGCGATTTACAACAGTAGCAGTATAAGGAGCTACAAAGTTTTCTAGAATTTTTGAAGCACATGTTGTTTTAGTACCTGTAATACAAATATTATCTTTAATTGAAATAGGAAATCCATAACATTTACCAACATTCTCACCTGATGTAATTTTTTTATCGATTAATTTTGAATCGTTTATAGCTGAATCGTTTAATGAAATATATGCATGTACTTTTTCATCGACATCTTTGATTCGCTGTAATGTTTCTGTAACAAATTCTTCTACGGTAAAAGAACCAGACTTTACATCTTCGATATATTGCAAAATAGACGTATTCAGATTCATTTAATTCATCTTTGGGGCACGGACATAATGTTCACGGAAGTTCTTTAATGATTCAATTAGCAGTTTATCATGAGGGATAAATTCATCTTTTCTTAGGTCTAACAGTGATTTTTCTTGAGATGTGATTTCTTCAGAGGATAGGTCAATTTGATCAAGAATATCAAAGTACTCGAGCATTTTTTTAACACGCCCAACATGCTCCACATGATCTTCAAGATCAACTTTCATTAATTTTGCTACTCTGATTATTTCCTCTTCATCTACCAATTTTTTTACCTACGGTGTTAGTCTATCAACGTCTCTTGGATAAAATGTTGTATCTCTAATATTCTCAGTTCCCGTTAATGCCATCATCAGTCGTTCAAGACCAATTCCACAACCTGCATGTGGTGGAACTCCAAAATCAAAGATATTGAGATGATATCCAAATGAATCAACATTCATTCCTTTATTTTTCATTCTATCTTCTAATTCAGATTTCTTTTCAATTCTTGTACTACCAGAAGATAGTTCTAAATCACCCCACATCAAGTCAAATGATTCTGAAATTTTTGGGTCATCTTTCTTCACTTTCACATAGAAGGGTTTTGGACCCATTGGCCAATCAGTGATAAAGTAAAAACCTGATAAACCAATTTTTTGTAGATTTTTTGGATACAAATCATCCCCCCATTGCGCCTTTACTCCTGCACTTTGCATCTTCTCAATTAATTCTGCATATTTGTAACGTGGAATTTTATCTGGAATGCTAGGTACGTTAAATTCAATATCTGGATTTTCTTTTACAAACGTTTGAACTGTTGTAATACAATTTTTGATTAGGTCCTCAATTCTATCCATTACATCATTATAATCTACATACGCCTCCTCAAAATCAACAGAAATCGCTTCAGACAAATGGCGATTTGTTCTGGAAGGCTCTGCTCTGAATATAGGTGCAATTTCAAAAACTTTTTCAAAACTCATTGTCAATTGTTCTTTGTAAAGTTGTGGACTCTGAGCTAAAAAGGCTTCTTTATTATAATAAAAGATTGGAAATAATGCTGCACCTCCTTCTGTTGCAGTGGCAATCATTTTTGGAGTGTTAACTTCAACAAAATCTTCCCCTCCAAAATAATCTCGAAGTGCCTTTAGTGTAACATTTCTTGCAAGAAATATTTTTTGTAAAACATTTCTTCTAAGATCAATTGCACGAACTTCTAATCTAGTATCTATATTCTTAACAGTTTTTGCATATGGTTCAAATGGAGGAATTTTTTCAACTTCTGAAAAAACTCGCATTTCGTTTGGTACTACTTCAATTCCTGTAGGAGATTTTTCATTTTTTCTAGTTTTTCCAATTACTGCAATTGATGAATGTTCTTTGAGATGAGACAGTTTTTCACGTATAGCATCATCACATTCACCACTTTTTGTTATAATCTGAATATTTCCTAATTTATCACGGATTGTAGCAAATACAATATTTCCATGTCCACGAACTGTTACAACCCACCCCATCACAACTACCTCGGTACCTTCATTCAAAGAACTTAATTCAGTTGAATGATGTGTTCTTCTAAGATCACCTAGTTCAGTTCCAATCATTTAATTTAAAGTAATTTTTTGGGTTTATTTTACATTTGGTTTACAATTTTTATTTTAGAATTAAATCAGGTATTTATGAATACACGAGAACAAGCTATTGCCTACATATCAGGAGCAATTGCCACATATTCTCTTAGAAAAGAGAGGGGAGAACTAGATGATCAGGCTTCAATGTATGATTTTCTAGCAAAAACTATTCCTGAGGATCTTGAATCTGAAGCAAAAATCGAGTTAATTGATGAGATTTTTCAGTATGTGTCAAACAAGCTATCTAGGGAATAGATTCAAAAAGCCAGTCAGATGAGAAAGAGTACTCTTGACAAGCATTGCCACTTTAGGGTCACACTGTTCATTACAAGTTTTGAAGGGTGCAAAAGATGAAGGGTTCAAAACAATACTTGTTTGTGAAAAAAAACGTGAAAAATTATACAGACGATTCAAATTTATCGACGAATTAATCATAGTTGAAAAATTTTCCGAAATATTGAATCAGGAAATACAAGATAAACTCAAGAAAGAAGATGCAATATTGATCCCTCATGGAACATTAATTGCACAAATGAGTTCTGAAGAAATTGAATCACTCAATGTACCAGTTTTTGGAAATAAATGGATTCTAAGATGGGAGTCAGATAGAACAATGAAAGAGAAACTCATGAAAGAAGCAACCCTTCCAATGCCAAAACTAGTAACAGAACCAAAAGATATTGAAAAATTAGTAATTGTAAAAAGACAAGGGGCTGCGGGGGGTAAAGGGTATTTCATGGCAGTTAATGAAGAAGACTATAACACAAAAAGGAATCAGTTAATTTCTGAAGGAGTAATTTCAAAAGATGAAATATTATACATTCAAGAATATGCAGCAGGGGTTTTAGCCTATTTACAATTCTTTTACTCGCCGTTAACTAATGAATTAGAATTCTTTGGAGTTGATCAAAGACACGAATCAGATATTGAAGGTCTTGGGAGAATTCCATCAGAACAACAATTAAAATCAAAAAAGGTTCCATCCTTCAACGTAATTGGAAATAGTCCGCTAGTTTTGAGAGAATCATTATTAGATGAAGTGTATACAATGGGCGAAAATTTTGTTGATGCTGCAAAAAGAGTTGTTTCTCCAGGTATGAACGGTCCATTTTGTATTGAAGGCGTATATGATGAAAATGCTAAATTTACATCATTTGAATTTTCAGCAAGAATTGTTGCAGGAACTAACATCTACATGGATGGTTCACCCTACTATTCATTATTATTCAATGAGAATATGAGCATGGGGAAAAGAATTGCAAGAGAGATAAAGATTGCTGAAGGAAAAAATCAAATAGAAAAAATAGTTACCTAAAATTATTGTAATATTCTAGGAATTTTTTTGATTAGATGTGAGATAGATACTTTGCCAGGACCGCTAACAATAACGACTAGGCTTACAGCCAAAAGAATCAAATCAAATTCATAGCCTCCATCTCCTGTTAAATTGGATGCCCCCTTGACTAGAAATATTGCACCTAACATAACTATAGACAGTATTGCGCCAGAGATTCTGGTCAAGACTCCAATTAAGAGTAAGATTCCAGGTAAAAACTCTGCCAAGGCAATAGGAATCTGCATTTCAGCAGGTATGCCCATACTTGAAATCCATCCACCAAATCCCGGATTTCCAAATTTTCCAAATCCATGAACAATGAAAATTACTCCTATCGATGCACGCATTCCCATGTGCATCACATCGTGTAGTTTATTTTTTGAAAGTTCAGCATTCATATTTTTTTCAGATTAATTGAACTAATAACCTCTATGCATATCCTCTAAATGTATTACATAGTAAGTGACATTCGTATATGACCAATTCCAACACGATGAAAGACTTTTCCTTTTTCTAAAAATCCACATTTTTTATAGAAATCTCGTACAGCATAGATGGAATCTAAAATCATTTGTGTATAACCTAGTGCATTATAGAATTCTTTTAATTGTAAGATAGAATTCGTTCCATAATTTTTTCTTCTGAATTCTTGTAAAATAGCCATCCGTTCTAATTTAATCATTTTTCCAAATGAAACAAATCTTACAGAGCCAACTGCATTTTTTCCATCAAATATTATAAAATGATCACAAAATTCATCACATTCATCAAATAATTCGGATTCAGAAATGCCCATCTCATTTGTGAAAACTATTTTTCGTATATGTCTAATAATTGAAAAACCATTATCATTGAAGTTTAATTTTAGTAAATGAATATTGAGCATGAAGAATTAAGAATTGCTTTCAAGAGCAGAACGATTTGGAAATAGATGTAATGTTGCATCATTAATTTCAAATGTTATTTCTGCATGACCAATTCTGCTTTTATACAGTTTAATTTTTTTACCATCAATAAAATCAAATCTTTCAATTTCAACTAATGTTAATTCTTCTAATTTTCCAAGAGTTTTATAAACTGCAGATAATGAAATATTTAATTCGACCGCAATCTGTGGTGCATCTTTAGCAGTATCAACTATAGAAAATAATACAGAACGATGACACGCATTAACTAAAGATTCCATAATTTTTTGAGTGATATCATATTCACTTAATTGTAAAATATTTGGTTTTGGAAGTGCTTCGCGCACAATACTTTTTTTCAATTTACTTGACATCATTTGGAGTCAACGTTAACGCTGCTTCCGGTTTTTTTATACTTATCTCGGCATCCTTGATTCTACTCTTGTACACTTTAAATCGCCTACCTTTTTCAGATATTTGCCAGCTATCCACACGAATTAATGTAAGTTTTTCTAAATCAGATATTTTTTTATAAACTGAACTAAGTGGAATTTTATGTTTTTCGGATAATTCTGCAGCAGTTTTCCCCTTTCGAATAATTGAGAAGATTATCGCACGAGATTCAGCATCTGCAAGCATCTGAATTACTTTTTGCGTTACATCATATTTTTTTAATTGTGGTAACGTGATACGTTTTGCCATAATGTAATAATTTTACATGAGTATTTAATATTCATTATACATTCTCAGAATTTAGAATAAGATATAGGTTCACTACTTAATGACATGGAAATCCAGCAGCATGTCTCATGTCGTGAGTTAATTCATGAATAAACATTTCATCAAATGCTTGTTCACCCATAACTACACTAAAGATATGACCTTGGTCAAAACCAACCACAAACAAACCAAATCCAAATATCAATGCTAAAGTTACAATTGTGATTTTAGATACACTAGAAGTTGTAATTGTTGTTTGTTTCTGTGACATAGATTTTTTGATGAAACTTATCTATTTAAAAGTAATTGAAAAACCGTCTGAATATGAAGATCTATTTTTTAGTAATACCGGCTTTTATTGGAA
>Ga0315316_10000968_pt1 | contig 19566 bp, 18 predicted proteins | sample M160m3416metaG_FD_203702 | JGI IMG/M metagenome (GOLD analysis project Ga0315316, IMG submission 203702) | Ammonia-oxidizing marine archaeal communities from Monterey Bay, California, United States - M1 60m 3416 | ecosystem: Environmental > Aquatic > Marine > Intertidal zone | place: USA... | reverse complement strand
GGGTCAGTAGCGTCAACCCTAGAACCATTGTTGTCGTCAATACCGGCGGCCCTCATGACATGAGTTGGATTGACGCACCAAATGCTGTTCTCAGCATCGGTTTCGCCGGTCAAGAACTCGGAGACGCACTAGTTGACGTTCTCCTAGGCGATAAGGACCCCAGTGGGAGAATGTCAACGACAACACCCGCCCGATACGAACACAGCCCCGCCTACCTCAATTACCCTGGTGAAAATAGTGTTGTCCGCTACGGCGAAGGACTCTACATCGGCTACCGATGGTTCCATGCACGGCATTTGGAACCAGCCGTTCCCTTCGGCCATGGACTTTCATACGCAACCTTCGAGTGGGGAGAACCACGGGTCTCAGGATCAGAAACCACGGATATGACAACTCCGGTTACAGTGCAGATCGATATAACGAACACCAGTCAGCGTTCAGGAACTGAAGTAGTCCAACTCTATGTAGCACCTCCACCCAGCATGGTGCACCGTCCGGAGCAAGAACTAAAGGGGTACGCAAAAATTGAAGTACCCGCGGGCGAAACCAGAACAGCAACAATCGAACTCGGATATCGTTCCTTCGCCTACTACGACCCCGGAGACCAATTCTACGCAACCCTTGCAGACAATTCGCCGGTACCTCGAGAGCGGGGGAAACGACACACCGAACCAGGGTGGTACGTGGCTCCTGGAACATACCAACTTGTCATTTCCCGATCAGCGACAAACAGCCACGCTGTCGCGGAACATGTACTGAACGGTGACGAAACCCGCAAAGACCCTTAAAGATACGTAACAGATTCTTCGCTACATCCCCCAAGAACCATCATCACGTACTTTCCATGAACCAGCAGCCACCGTTCCACCATCCACAGGAATAGAGGAACCTGTTACGAAACTCGACAAGTCCGAAGCGAGGAAACATATCACAGCGGCGCACTCTTCAGGAGTTCCCTTCCGACCCAGCGGTGTGGGTTGCAAACCTGTAATAAGCGCTCCGGAATCTTCAGCAAGCCCAGCATCACCTGGAGTTGGGATCATGTCTGGAGCTACACAATTCACTCTGATTCGCCGACCACCCAACTCCACAGCAAGCGACTGCGTGAATTGTTGAACAGCGGCTTTCATCGCAGCGTACACCGCGAAACCCGGAGCAGAATGATACGCCTCAACCGATGTGACATTCACAATGGAACCCCCATCGTTCATCAAAGGCAAAGCAGTGCGCACACAGTTCGTGACAGAACCGAAATTCTCACGAATGAGCGCTGATTCCCCATTTTCTGAAACTTCCGAAAAAGGCGCCCAAAATCCACCCCCAGCATTGTTCACCAGAACATCTACAGACCCTAACTCACCTGTTACTTTCTCAAAAAAACTAGTCACTAATGTACTATCACGGACATCAATGACATCAGCGATCACACGCCCCCCTCGTTCACGGATCGCAGTCACCGTGTCATCAAGTTCATCTTCTAACATGTCACAAACAGCGACATGGGCACCAAGGTCAGCGAAAGCCAAAGCAGTCGCTTTACCTATCCCACGGGCAGCACCCGTAACGACCGCAACACGATCAGTGAGTAATAAAGCATTCACATCCATGATGTCTTCGTACCACAAAGAAGACGCACAGTCATAAACAAGATAAGTTATTAGTATGACAACAGCGATCACAGACCTCATAGATGCAGGTGCATACGGGCACAATGGTGTGCCGCACGAACTCTGGACCGAACTACGAAAAGAATCTCCTGTTCACTGGTACGCCCAACCCGGCCACACACCATTTTGGGCAATCACCAAACACGATGACATCATGGAAGTGTCCAGCCAGCCAGATATCTTCTCTAGCGAAGCTGGAGGGATCATCGTCATGAATGACGATCAGATCAATTCTTTCATCGAAGGAGGATCTGGAAGCCCATTGGCGCAGATGCGAACAATTATCACCATGGACCCACCTGAACACCGGACATACAGAAAAGTTGCAAGCGGGTATTTCACACCAAAGGGAGTCACTAACCTTGACATGATTGTCCGACAAAGTGCCAAAGCAATTTTTGATGAACTTCCCAAAGAAGGAGAAGTGGACTTCATCGAAGCAATTGCACAAAAACACCCACTGCGGGTCCTAGCGACCATTCTTGGAATTGATCAAGCACAAGAAGAACGTCTCTTAGTCATAACACAGGAACTTTTCGGCGGAGAAGACCCAGAGTTGCAACGTCAAGGCGAAGATCGGTTAGCGGCACGAAAAGAACTAGGCATGGAGTTCTACATGCTCTTTGATGAAATCATTAAAGATAGAAAAACATGTCCTAGAGATGATCTTGCGTCAATGCTGGCAAACGCCGAACTAAGCGAAGGCTGTCCGCTCGGGCAACTTGAAACACTTGGATATTACCTAATTGTTTTCACTGCCGGACATGACACAACTAGAAATGCGTTATCTGGTGCTATATCTGCATTCATTGATCACCCAGACCAGTTTGAACGATTACGAAAAGATCCAACACTTTCTAAAAGCGCTGTTGATGAAATAGTGCGATGGACAACTCCTGTGAACTATATGAAACGACAGGCGGTAACCGATTATGAATTGCGCGGCCAGCAAATCAAGGCCGGAGAAGAACTTGCTCTTTTTTATTGCTCAGCGAACCGTGATGAAGATATCTTTGAGAATCCGTTCACATTTGATATCGGTCGAAGCCCAAATAGGCATCTTGGATTTGGATGGGCGGAACACTATTGCCTTGGAGCTCACCTTGCGAAAGCAAGTATGAAAGCACTCGTAGAAGAAATGATTGAGCGTGTTGACTGGATGGAAATAGCCGGAGAGAGAACCTACATTTCATCAAATTTTGTTGTGGGACTTAAAACGCTTCCAGTTAAATACAAACTTAAGGACCAGTGACTCCATGGCTGGTTCAAGCAAATGGAGAGAAATTATTGAAAACCTGAAGCAGCGAAAAGCTGCTGCATCTCAGATGGGTGGGGAAGAGAAACTAGACCGGCATCAACAACAAGGGAAAGAGAATGCCCGGACCCGCATTGAAATACTTATTGATGAAGGAACTTTCACAGAAATAGGAAACTTGGTTAGCGGAGACGTAGATGCGTTCGTTGCCGGAGTAGGAATGATTGATGGAAGGCCAGTAGCGATTGGCTCTGAAGATTTTACTGTCATGGGAGGTTCAATTGGGCGAGCTGAATCAGCGAAAAGATACCGGATCGCTGAAATAGCGTTGCAGGAACGTATACCGCTGGTCATGCTTCTAGAAGGCGCAGGTCATAGACCCCCACTTCCAGATGACCCACCAACGACGAGAACTCCCGGTGATCTACAAGCACAAGCAGATGCATCTGGCCGAATCCCATTTGTTGCTGTCGTTCTTGGACCATCTGCTGGGCATGGGGCGTTAAGTGCCCCGCTAGCAGATTTTTCAATCATGACACAGAAAGCATCTATCTTTACCGCTGGCCCTCCACTCGTGAAAGCATCCCTCGGTGAAGAAATAACGAAAGAAGAACTCGGCGGTCCAGATGTTGCTTTACAAAGTGGTGTCATCCATAATCTTGCTGACAACGATGAAGAAGCGCTCATTCAAGTTCAAAAATGGCTTTCCTACCTTCCATCATCTGCCTGGCAACATCCTCCACGAGTTGACCAAGAGACAAGTGATCGATCAGTGGAAGAACTCCTTGAAATCATTCCAGATAATCCACGACACTCCTACGACATGAAAGACGTCATACAGGTCATCATGGATAAGGATAGTTTCTTTGAGATTCAACCAGTCTTTGGCCCATCCCTCATTACGGGCTTTGCCCGACTTGGCGGCAGGTCAGTCGCCATCGTTGCTAACCAGCCTAAACATTTAGCTGGATCAATAAATGTTGATGCCGCCGATAAGGCGACACAGTTCATACAGGTAGCAGACGCATTTCATGTTCCACTTATTTTCCTAACAGATAACCCGGGTGTTCTAGCTGGTTCAACATCGGAAAAAGCAGGGATTCTCAGGCATGCCGGAAGAATGTTCTTGGCGCAACATCATGCCACAGTACCCAAAATCCAATTAACGCTGAGGAAAGCGTATGGATTCGGCAGTACCGCCATGGGGATGAACCCATTTGACGGGCAAACACTCAATCTCGCTTATCCAGGTGTGAGTTTCGGAGCGATGCCAGCCCGTGGAGCGGATGAGGCGACCGGAGCAGACGAACAAACAAAAGCTGCCCTCCGAGAAGCAGAGCTCAGCTCTGGATACCGTTCAGCTGCGTCGCTAAGCATCGATGATGTCATTGACCCAGCAGAGACAAGAAACATGTTGCTCAGCGGCCTTCAAATCGCATCCGCGCGTTTAGAGAACCCTGTGTCACCGAAATCTCGAACCTTTAACCTCGGTTAACGCATCACCGTATTTCAGTTGGGTGACGTTCCCTAAGGACCTCAGCCCAATGAGATCTCCCTGTTTCTTCAAGACGTCCAAGATATGACGGAAGGTGACCTCTGGTATGGAATGGCCCACCTTCTTCAAGCACAATCTCCATTGGGTCAAGAGGACTGTAACTTCTTGCAAGTTGATGCTCAGTCCATGTTTTTAGTAACTCTTGGCCTCTCTGCGCAACCTCAGGCATGGAAGAGAAAAGGTCTGCTTGTTCATGCGGGTCCTGAACAACATCAAACATCATTTTTTCATTCCAATGACCATGAAAGCCATCATGCCATGTACGTAAATACAGGTAATCATCCCATCGCACTGAACGCTGACAGGACCATGCTCCCTGAGATAACACCAAATGATCTCGACCCCCATCAGATTTAGCATGGAGATTCTCGGCGACGGATTCACCATCCCAATGACTTGGAATCCTTAAATCAGCGAGATCAACGACGGTTGCAGCGACATCAAGGTGGTACTGCAATCCTTCAAATACCTGTGGTTCAATTCCGGGCCATTTAAGAACAGCGGGGATATGGCACGTTACTTCATCAGCGGCCTGATGATCGGCGTACACGCCAAGCTCGCCAAATGCTTCTCCATGGTCGGAGCTCACTAAAACAGCGGTTTCGTCAAGGACACCTAAATCAGCGAGTTTGCTGAGCAGTGTGCCAACAGCATCATCAGCGTAACGCACACCGACGTCATACCCGTCAAAAATCTGTTTCACAGCATCCATGGATGCTGCATCCCACGGTTGACGCGGTGGGGGGTCTCCCCATTCATCTGGGCTAAACCCCCAGGGTTCTTGAGCGGAATGCGGGCCAGCTAAATCCCAATTGTTGATTCGGACATTCTCTGTATGCCATGCGGGTATAGGATCTGACTCGAATGGGTTCCCATACGCTTCCGGAGTCGTGTACGGGGTATGCGGGTCCCATAAATGCACATGGAGGAACCAGTCATCTGCTTTACCTCGGCGTTCCAACCAATCCAAAGCCCCTGGAAGCACTTCATCAGCTCTTTCCCCACCGAAACCTCGCATTAAATTCATTGATTCCATAAATCCACTGTTCCACCAAGTCGCACCATGTCGGAAAGGGAAAGAAGAAATAGAAGTTGTATGCCAACCAGCTAAATAAAACACTGATGCCCATGAACGGAGATTAAATCTTCCAAAGAAATTTCGATCACGTCCTTCAGGGCGAAGATCGGCAGCTAAGCCGCCATGATTGACAACCCCGTTTCGTATTCCGAACATTCCCGTACTTAAAGCGGTTCTGCTCGGCAGGCATGGAACGTCAGATGCGTACACGTTACGAAACAGCACACCATCATCTGCGAGGGCATCAATGTTCGGAGTGGTATTACGGTGGTAGCCAGCGCATCCCAAATGATCCGAACGCAACGTATCAATATCAATATAAATAATTCGCACCCCCTATTTGTAGCCGCTGAATGAACCATTCGTAAAAAGAAGACCAAAGTAGAAGAGCAATTAATTCATAACTTGTATTCAAATCCTGATCCGATAGGGTCAGACAGGAAAGTCGAGACGTCATGAACCAAGAACCGTACCTATCTCTTCAACTCCGAACCTTCTCTGCAGAAACGCCTATTTCATGGCAACCCGTTGTAGATCAAGCAATAGCAGCCGATAGAGCGGGAGTTGGGAAAGTTGTTGTTTCTGATCACGTGGTATTCGGTGAGGAGCTCGGAATGTACGGGGATCCGAAAATTGGAGGGATATCGGGAGGGACACAACCAACTGGCCCTGATGGGCATTGGCTTGAACCATTAACATTTCTTTCTTTGATCGCAGGAGTAACTACAGATGTTCGTCTCGGCACCAATATTCTTCTAGCTGCATTACGGAGGCCCGCTGTGTTAGCGAAAACACTCGCGACCCTTGATGTTCTTTCCGGAGGGCGAGTCGATCTTGGGGTTGGCGTTGGATGGCAAAAGGAAGAATACGAAGCCTGTGGCTTAGATTTCGCGGGCAGGGGGCGAATTCTTGACCATACGCTTGAGGTATGTCAGACGCTTTGGCGAAACACAATCGCTGACTATGAAAGCCCAGAACTCTCATTCTCATCCATCCATGCAATGCCCAAACCCGTGGAATCAACTGGAGTACCTATCTGGGTAAGTGGAACTGTTAACAACAGGTCTATGGAAAGATTGGCAACTTTTGGTTCTGGGTGGATCCCTTGGGGACCCGACGCGAACGATATTAAAACTGGTATCCGGTCAATGCGTGAAACTGTTTCAAAATTTGGCCGTGACCCAAAAAATATTCAGGTCATGGGTGTGCTTCCGATAAGTAGAGGCGAGAACGGTATTGATTTGAACGAAACGATGGCTGCCGTTCCTGAACTCATTGAAAGCGGGATTACAGACTTTCGCGCGTACCTGCCGGTTCCTGAAGGAATCGAAGAAGCCACAGATTATTTATCAAACGTTGTTGAACTTTTTAACGAATCCCTGTCATGAAATCAGGGTTGCTAATCAATAAGTTCTTTTGCCTCGCGGATAAAGTCCAAATGTTCCTGCAACCCGTTTAATCCGCATTTCATAGTCACAATGGAAGCGTGGGTGCCTCCTGAATCCCGCCACCTTTTCACGGTTTCAGCAGCATCACGGGGGGAGCGATCACGGAGAGTGATAAGTTCATGGCCAAAATCAACAGATTCCCGGTTATTTTCTTTGAGATGGTGTTCAACTCGTGCCCGGCCTTCCAAGCAATGGTCGTGGTCGCCAGCGTAGATAAAACCATCACCTAATTCTCCCGCTCGTCTGAACGCCACCTCAGAAAAACCGCCTAACCAGATTGGAATTTGCCTATTGGGGCGAATATTTATATTTCCTCGATCAATCCGGTCGTATTCCCCTTCAAAGCTGAATAGAGACTCCGACCAGTATTTCCGCAGTAGTTGAATCTGTTCGGATAGTCGCGGTCCACGCTCGGAGAAGTTCTGACCAAGTGCTTCATATTCAACATAATTCCAGCCCGTACCGACACCTAAACGGAAACGCTCTCCGGACAAGAGATCAATATCTGTTGCTTGTTTAGCAACTAACGCTGTTTGGCGTTGAGGCAGAATAATTACACCAGTAACAAACTCTATACGTTTCGTAATAGCTGCAAGATAACTGAACATGGTGAACGGGCAATGGAAAGGGTCTTTATCTGTATATGGCCCCCAAAGTTCAGGCTCTCGATCTGAATGGATAGCCCCTACAACATGGTCATAGGCGAGGAGGTGGTCATACCCCAACTCCTCGGTGGCTAAACCGATTGCTTTAATTGCATTCGGGTCTCCATTTAGTTCAGTTTGCGGATATACAACACCAATTTTCATTTCTGCTCCTAACAACTGATCTTATCTTTCACCATTTTCAGTCGCCTTTCCATTTCTCGCACCTTTTTGCCATCCATGTTGACACAATACGTTTAATGGCATACATTAAATAACATCTAAACGAACACCACGGAGGAACTATGGAATTCGGAATCTTCAGCAATGGATATATACCCGGACCAGCAGCGCATGACACAGAATCAGAACACACCGAACTGATGCGCGAGTCAGAATACGCAGTCATAGCAGATAAAAACAATTGGAAATACATGTGGTACGGCGAACACCACGCTCTTGTTGAATATAGTCACATGTCCGCACCAGCACCTCTCATGGGATGGGTAGCCGCACAAACCGAACGAATACACATCGGGTCAGCAATTACCAGCCTCCCAACGACGAAAGAACATCCCGTAAGAATCGCTGAACGTGCAGCGATGCTTGACCATGTTACAAACAACCGTTTCGAGTTCGGAACCGGTCGCGGTGCTGGAAGTCACGAACTTATGACTTTCAGCGGGACATTACCCTCCCAGACAAAAGCCATGTGGGATGAAGTCATCCGTGAAATCCCCAGAATGTGGGAACAGAAAGACTACGCATTCGAAGGGAACGGTTGGTCAGTTCCTGGACCCCACAACATACTTCCCAAACCTTATGGGAAAGGGCACCCACCTATCTGGGTTGCTTGTGGAAACCCTGAAACATTCGCGAAAGCTGGGTCCTTAGGAATAGGAGCTATCGCCTTTAACTTTGAACCTATTCATAACCTCAAAGGAAGACTTGAAGCCTACAAAGAAGCTGCTGAGTCACCGGTTGAGATTATCGGACAATTCCAAAACAATAACGTGATGATGACGAACGGAGTTATCTGCCTTGAAGATCGTGAGCGAGCACGCGAAATAGCGAAAGCAAGAGGAAGAGGATATCTCGTCACCATGGTCAACCTGTACCACGACACCATGCCCAAATCACCGGATGGAATCACGTGGCCAAATGCACCAGCGAGCACACTCATAGAGTGGACAGATGAAATGCTTGATCAAATTATCGAAGCAGGATACATGTTATGCGGTAACCCAGAAGAAGTTTCCGAACAACTAGAGGCCTACCAAAGCGTTGGCTGCGATCAAGTCGTCTTCGGTCTACCCATCGAAGGAATGCAACATGAAGAGATCAAAGAAATGCTTGAAATCTTCGGTGATCAAGTTATTCCTGAATTTGATAAAGACCCCGTTCACTCAACAACGCGGATGCGTGAAACAGCACAACCAAAATATCCGGCATTTAACGATGAACTTCCTGACGAAGTCAACGAAGTTACCGTCATCCCGGATTCGGCAATTCTGCCTTTAAGCGCATAAAGCTAAAACACAGCAAAACATATGCCACGCGATAGCACCGATACCAAAACGCGACTTCTTGATCATGCAGAGAGAATGTTCGCTGAAGATGGCGTCTTTGCAGTAACGAATAGGCAAATTACAGAAGCAGCGGGGCAGAAAAACGAATCAGCGCTTAATTACCATTTTGGGACTCGAAACGAATTAATTGTTTCACTTTTGAGCCGACGTGGAAGAGAACTTGACGCTATGAGATCCGACATGCTCGCTCGCAAGGGTGATAACCCTACGACTCGGGAACTGGTACAGCTCCTCGTTGAGGTTTACGCGAGTTGCCTTCATTCTGATAATGGGCGCTCCTACTTAAGGATTGTTGATCAACTCCGAGGATGGATGACGGATTGGGAGTTCATCTCATCGTTGGAAGATGAACGTGTACATGAACATCTGAGAAATATTCTTGAAACTATTCAGAAAGAAACTGATGGCCAACGCGTACTTGCCATGATTATGCTTATGACAGCGCTGACTGCCACCCGAGCGCAACTGATTTCTGACGGACGCGAACTCCCCAACACCCATGAAGAATATGTAGAAATACTTACAGATATGCTATCGGGAGTGTTACTGGGGCCCAGCACGTAGCTCACGCTAAGATCTCCTACTAAGGGGGAACCATGAAATTAGCACTTGGTCTAGAGGTCTATAACAAAGCCCAACTCAATCTACCCATGGACGGTATCCAGGTAGCTGAACAGTGCGGATATCACTCTGTATGGACCGCTGAAGCATATGGCTCTGACGCACTGTCACCCCTCGCGTACCTCGCAGCCCACACTAAGAAAATAAAACTGGGGACCGCAGTCATTCAAGTAGCGGCACGAACCCCTGCATCCGCAGCAATGACCGCAATGACAATAGATGCACTCGCAGGAGGAAACCGGACCATCATTGGCTTAGGAGTTTCCGGACCGCAAATCGTCGAAGGTTGGTACGGCCAACCATGGGGAAGCCCACATCATTGGCTCCGAGACTACGTCGCGATTATGCGAAATGTCTTTGCCCGCGAAACCCCTGTCACACATGTCGGGAAACAACTTAATCTCCCATTTGAAGGTGTCGGATCGATCGGAGAAGGGAAAGCACTCAAATCAATTCACCACCCAGTCGGAGATATTCAAATATGGATAGCTTCCGGGGCGCCATTAAACACGGCCTTAGCTGGAGAAGTCGCCGATGGCTGGCTTCCCATGGGGTATGGCCTTGACGGCTGGGAGACGCATGGACCGAATCTTGAAAAAGGATTTAAAAAACGGCTGGACAATGCCATTCCTATAGAACAATTTCAACTGTTCACCAATCTTAGCGTTGAGATAACGAATGACATTCAAACAGCAATCGATCGCCGAAAGCCCCTAACTGCGATGTATGTCGGAGGAATGGGAAGTGAACAAAACAACTATCATCGTGACTCAATGGCAAGACGCGGATTTCCCGAAGCAGCGGCAGAGATTCAAAAATGTTGGTTGAACGGTGATAAAGAAGGCGCTATTAAAGCAGTCCCCAATGAATACATTGACCAAAGTGGCCTTATAGGACCAGTTGAAAGAATACAAGAACGCTATAGCGCCCTTGTGCCTAAGGGCGCAACCGGACTGATTATACGATCTACTGATACTCAAACAATTGAACTAATGGCTGAAATAGTTGGGGAACATTCAGGTCTTGACTAGTGGAATAGAACACCGGTTCATTCGAAGCTAATGTTTCACAAACAAGCCTAAGAGGAGGAAACATGCCTGAAGCCGTGAACGGAGAAACCATTATTCACTACGATACGAAAGGTTCACCAAATGACCCCACGATTCTATTGATTATGGGATACACCGAACCGATGACATCATTCAAAGATGGATTTTGTGACCTGCTAACTCAGAACGGATTCCATGTCGTCCGATTCGATAATAGAGATGTCGGGTTAACTTCTAAAACAGAAACTGAACCCCCAACAATTGAGGAATTAATTATGGCTGGTTTGACCGGCCAAACGTTACCGAATGTACCCTATACGCTGTCCGACATGGCTTCTGATGCTTTCGCCGTTCTAGATGCAGTCGGTGTTCCACAAGCCCATGTTGTCGGAGTTTCAATGGGAGGAGCGATTGCGCAAATTATGGCAATTGAAAGACCTGAACGGTTGAAATCGTTGACATCAATCATGGCAACAACCGGCGCTCCTGGAGTAGGGATAGCAACACCAGAAGTCGGTGCGAATTTACAATCACCTATAGGGCTGGAAACAAAAGAAGAAGCTGTCTCTTGTTCCCTTCATAATTACCGCCTTTTCGCAGGACCGCTCTTTGATGAAGAAGCACATGCGGAACTTGTTGCAGCTAACTATGAACGTAATTGGAATCCGCTTGTCACTGTTTTCCAACTAGCCGCGAATATGGCTTCACCGGATAGGACTCAGGACCTGCAATCAGTGAAAATACCGACACTGGTTATACATGGAGCTAAGGACACTCTAGTCCTCCCAGATGGTGGCCAAGCAACCGCTGATGCGATCGATGGGGCCGAACTCGTCATTTACGATGAAATGGGACATGAGATGCCGGAAACACTATGGTTGGACATCACTACTCAAATCAGCAACCATGCAATAGCAAGCGAAAACGTTTGAAAGGAAATCATAATGACTGATGATAATTACGAGGACTTAACACAATGCGGTCTTGATGAAGTCCAAGAAGCTGAGTTACTTCGCGTCCAACGTGAATGTACTTTTATGTGGACAAATAAGAAAGGTGAAGCATTCGGGGTCATTATGTCGTTCTTGCCAAAAGATGGGAAACTCTGGTTAACATGCGCTGAACGCCGTGCAAGAGTCCCTGCTTTACGACGTTTTCCACGCGCATCTGTTTGCGTTAACAGCACGGGAACAGCTCTTGGCACAGGTAAAACCGTTACCTACAAAGGGGAATGCGTCGTGCATGACAGTAGAGAGATTAAAGACTGGTTCTACCCTGAGTTTGCCAGTCATCTCCGACCTGAACCTGAAGCAGCTAAGGTATTCCAGAATTTCCTTGATTCACCTGAACGAGTGGTCATTGAGTTCACGCCTGACTACGCGCTGTCATTTGATAGTGCACTTATGTGGGCGCGTTCACCGGAAGCTGCGACTAACAAAAACGACCCGAGAAACCAGTCGTAAAGTTAAATCAAAAACCTTTCCACTCAGGATCTCTCCGCTCACGGAAACTATTCACACCTTCCTGAGCATCTTCAGACCCATTGTTGAGCTCAACGGCCCAACTTTCTTCCTCAGCGATAGTGTGACGGTCAACATCCAAAGCTCGATTCACAAGCCATTTGGTAAACATATGAGCTTTCGTGGGGCCTGTTGCCAACCGAACCGCCCACTCTAAGGCAGTTGAAATTAAATCCTCACCGGGGACAACCGTGTTGCACAAGCCAAGTTCCATGGCACGTTCAGAAGGAATATCATCAGCGAAGAACATTAACTCTTTCGCTTTCATAGGCCCGACAAGCCGAGGCAAAATCCACGTTCCTAAAGCATCAGGGACAAGACCACGACGGGCAAAAACTTCAATAAATTTCGCATGTTCAGCCATGATCACCAGATCGCACATTAAGGCAAGATGTGCTCCCATACCCGCAGCGGTACCGTTCACAGCAGCTATCACTGGGAGTTCGCATTCAAGAATTGAAGACATAAGTGGATGCTGCCCCCGAAGCATCATCCTGCGTGGCTCACCTACAGCTAACGCAGGTGCATCATCAGGTCGAGGAGCATATTCTCGACCAACTGAAATATCAGCACCAGGGCAGAACAATTTCTGACCGGTAGCAGTCAGAACCACAGCACGAGCAGCAAACTGACCATTCAATGCCTCAAAAAGAGAAGTCATCCTATCTCTCATATCCGGAGACATAGCATTACCCTTTTCAGGGTTATTGATAGTTATCCAAGCAACCTGATCAATAATCTCAAACTGGACTTGGTTTCGCAGTACTTCTTCATCCGTCGTCATATCTCAAATCTACCCGAATTGGAACCATGCTGGGTAATGGAACTATTAAATGCCTGATAATGAACTTCTCGCTTAAAGGTTCCTTTTGGAAGATAAACAAGTAATATCCATATGTGTTTAAAGCAGTAATTTTTGATGTGGCTGGGGTTCTAACCGAAGGAATCGGGAGGATTCTCCTTGAGGCAGCCGCCGGAATAGAGGGTGACCTTGAAAAGTTGGCGGACGCACTTATCCCTGTATTTATGGGAGGAGGGGATACAGATTCCGCAGGCCACAAGCTTGAACGTGGAGAGATCACGTTAGATTATTTCCTTTCTTCATTGGGTTCTGTAGAGAAGGAAGCTTGGACAATTTTGCACCCTGATTCAGATGCTTTCTTTGGAGATAATCTCCAACCAATGCCACAAATGCATGATTTCGTTGCAGAGCTCAAAGAAGCAGGATTTAAGACAGGAATTGTTTCCAATAATGTAAAGGAATGGCAACTCGCATGGGACAAAGTTATCCCTTCAAGCGACTTGTTTGATGCCACAATTTTCTCTTCGGAAGTTGGGCATAGGAAACCCAATCCAGAAATTTTCCAAGTAGCTCTCAAAGGGTTGGATGTTTCTCCGGAAGAAGCGATTTTTCTAGATGATTTTCCAGCTATGGCTGAAGGGGCTTCAGCGGTAGGTATACATGGAATTTATGTTGAGAATCATGAGAATGCGATAGCTGAAACTAGAGATCTCCTACAAATCTAAAACCAGAATTGTGTCTTTCACATAATTTCTCGTATGGTTTGGACAAAGTGAGGTAACTATGGCTGAACGATATTACGTAACGGACTCTGACCTATCGGAACGATTTACTCTTTATACGCGAGCAAATGTTGGTGAAGTCTTTCCTGACCCCGTAACCCCTTTAACCAGCAGTACCGGACTTTTTCAGGCTGAACTGGGTTGGAGGGATGCTTGGGAGCGAATGGGGGCCTTTACTCATGATGAATTTCCCCCAGATCAATTTTCTCAACTTGGTGTTGTCGGCGGCTACTGCTATCTGAATGCGTCTCTGATCCGCCTCTTTGGAGTTAGAGCTCCGGGGCTTTCATGGGAAGATATGGACGAACAATTCTTTGGAGCCATGCCCGGTGTGCCACCGTATGAGGAACAATCAGGGGATGAAGATTTAGAGAAAACCCAGAAGATAGGGGAAACGTTCCAATGGGTTCTTAGCAATACGAAACTTGATGACCTAGAAGAACTCACAGAAGGTAGGAGATTTACGCGCCAATTACGAAGTGAAAGACCGGATTTCTCAGAATTTACCAATGAGGAACTTTACGCCCAGTATTCAGAACTTCTTCAGATGCATCGCCAATTCTTTAGCCAACATATTTTCACCACCTATATGGCGACAGTCCCTGTCGGTATTATTTCTGGCGTTGCTAATGCGGTTGGCCGCCCAGACCTTCTCTTACCGATTATTGCCGGTTTCGGAGAAGTCGACTCTGCTGAACCTTCTCACGCCATGTGGGACATGGGCAGAACGGTCCGAAATAGTGAAGAATTGAGTTCAATTTTTGATAAAGGAATAGATGGTTTGCTAGATGCAATACACCAAAGCGGTTCTGAAGAAACCAAAAAGTTTCTTTCAGATTTTGAATCGTTTGTGTATGAATATGGTTCACGAGGACCTAATGAATGGGAAGCACGTTCCCCTACTTGGGAGACCCGCCCAGAGTTAGCTCTTAGTGCAATTGACAGGATGAGACTAGCTGGGGATGAACTCGCTCCGAAGGCGCAAAATGCGCAACGAGCTCAACAACGTCAAGAAGCGGCTGCTGAGCTACTCGCGATGGTTGAGGGAGACCCTGAAGTTCACGGCGAACTTTCAGCAGGGATAGCAGCTTCTGCTGCATGGCTACCTGCCCGTGAAAGAACCAAAACCAATAATATTCGTCTCATTCATGAGATGAGGATGAGGATGAGAGCTATAGGGGGTCAGATGGTTCAAGTAGGGGCCTTTGACGAAATTGAAGATTTCGGCTTCGTCACCGATGATGAATACGCAGGTTTGTTTGAGAATCCTGATTCAATGTTGGAAACAATTCGCTCAAGACGTGTTGAGTATTACAAACTGCTCGAAAGAGAAGCCCAGTTTCTCTTTGATGGCGAGGCTGATCATCCAGAAACATGGAGGAGGAGAGACGCCGTTGCGGAAGATGTACTCGGTGAAGGTGAATCATTGCAGGGGATGCCAGGATGCACAGGTCAAGCAGAAGGAATCGCTCGAGTGTTACTAGACAGTAATGACCCCGGCGCCCTTGAACCCGGTGATATTCTCGTCGCTCCTTTGACTGATCCGTCGTGGACGCCTTTGTTTGTCCCTGCCGGGGCTGTAGTCGTTGATGTAGGAGCTCCTTTATCGCATGCGATTATTGTCAGTAGAGAACTTGGTATCCCATGCGTTGTCTCTGCCACAGATGCTACTAGGCGGATACCTGACGGAGCCCGAATTAGTGTTAATGGTGATACAGGCCTGGTTACTATCCTTAGCTCATAGAGGTTATCTAGGAATTTCGCTCCAAGGAACTTCTTTATCGACACGAACATCGCCGGGTAGTCCAAGCACGCGTTCGCCCAGAATGTTTCGCATAATTTCGCTAGTGCCACCCTCAATGGTATTTGCTCGAGAGCGTAAGAATTGACCGCTAATAGAACCAGCATTGTGGGCTTCTTCACTACGGATCATCGGGTACCCATCAGAATGGAGCATGCCATCAGCGCCTTCCAAATCCATGCAAAGTTCGTAGATCTTCAAATTCAGTTCTGCACTGAATAATTTTCCAATGGAGCCGCCTGGTCCTGCGTCACCGCTTTTCGCGAGAGCTTTCGCCCGTTGATTTGTTAGCCGGAGAATTTCAGCTCTTCCCCAGAGGTCAGCCACACGGTCCTTAAAGATTTTCTGTTCGGATTCGTTTAGATCATCCTTCTTCGTCGCCCATACGTTCATAAGTGTTCGTATCGGTCCACCGCCTTTACCGCCGCTACCACCGCCAAGAGCAACTCTTTCGTTCATTAATGTCGTAATGGCGACACGCCATCCATCTCCTTCATCACCTAATCGCTGGTCATCAGCTATGCGGACATCAGTTAAGAAAACTTCGTTAAATTCAGCTTCGCCAGTGATCTGGTATAGAGGACGCACCTCAACACCTGAGGCGTGCATGTCAAGAATAAAATAGGATAATCCTTTGTGTTTCGGAGCATCCGGATTTGTCCGAGTCAGCAACATCCCAAAATTGGAGTGGTGGGCAAGAGTCGTCCAGACTTTCTGGCCATTTACCACCCATTCATCACCATCTTTTATGCCTCGGCTTGGGATGCCAGCAACATCTGAACCATGCGTTGGTTCAGAGAATAATTGGCACCAGATGTCCTCACCGGTAAAGATTTTCTTGAGATGTTTCTCATGCATCTCTTCAGTTCCGTGGTTAAGAACCACTGGGGCTCCCATACCAATTCCTATTGGGTTAACAATGAGATCATGGTAAGGCACTTTCGCGTCGCGAAGCACTTGGTCAACGATCGCTTGCTTTCCTCTGCTCAACCCAAGCCCACCCTTGCCTTCAGGGAAATGCACAAATGCAAGCCCAGCTTCATATTGGGCGCCTCGGAACGTAAATTGATCTGTCGCATGAGGGTCAACCTCTTCAACTAAGGTTTCTGCTCGTTTCTGAAGTTCTTCATCGCTTATAGCCACAGCAATCTCCGCTCTAACCTATGTCACTCGTATTTGGCGAAATGACCTAATCATCGTTAGCATGTCACCATACAGTATGGCGGGAAGAAGCCATATCACGCCAAATGGTGTGCGTTTTTCATAGTAAGGAAACCTAAATGCGAGAAGTAGTGATTGTCGAAGCAGTCAGAACCCCCCTAGGTAAAAGAAATGGTGGACTATCAACCATGCATTCAATAGACCTACTTGGTTCTGTCCAATCAGAATTGTTCAAACGAAGTGGCGTAGACCCTTCAGAAGTAGGCCAAGTTGTCGGTGGTTGCGTAGGACAGGTCGGGATGCAGACAATGAACGTCACACGCAATGCATGGCTAACTTCAGGGCTTCCTCTTGAAGTAGCTGCTACGACCGTTGATGCCCAATGTGGATCTTCTCAGCAAGCCACCAACCTCGCCTATGCTCTTGTTGCAGGTGGGGTAGTAGATGTCGCAGTCGGCTGCGGCGTTGAACTCATGAGTGGTGTCCCTATGGGGGCAACAGTGCCTAGAGGAGAAGCAGAAGTAGGGAAACCTGTTAATCGGGGTTATTGGGAACGGTATGAACTCACATCTCAATTTGAAGGAGCGGAAAGAATAGCGAAACAATGGGACCTAAGTAGAGAAGAATTAGACGCTTTTGGCAAACTCTCTCAAGATCGGGCAATTCAAGCATGGGAAGAAGATCGCTTCGGATCTCAAGTTCTCCCTATTGACGCTCCGGACCTTGGTGAAGACGGTCAATTAGCTGAAACAACGCATCGTGTTTCCCGGGATGAAGGACTGAGAGAGACCAGTCTTGAAGCACTTGCAGGGCTAAGAACGAATATGCCAGATGGAGTTCACACTGCAGGAACATCGTCACAGATTTCTGATGGGGCAGGCGCTGTCTTGCTCATGACAAGAAAAAAAGCCGATGAACTTGGAGTCAAGCCAATGGCTACGATCATTGATTCCTGTTTAGTTGGATCAGACCCTGTACTGATGCTTACGGGCCCAATTTATGCGACGCAGAAATTGCTCGCAGATAATGGACTACAGATGAGCGACATTGATGTCGTCGAAATCAATGAAGCATTCGGATCCGTTGTACTGGCATGGGAAAAAGAATTGCAGCCAGATATGGAAACGGTGAACCCTAATGGTGGAGCTATCGCAATCGGGCATCCGCTTGGAGGTACGGGAGCAATTCTGCTCACCAAAGCAGTACATGAACTTCACCGTTCCGATAAAGAGCACGCTATCGTTACAATGTGTTGCGGCGGGGGATTAGGAACTGGGACGCTCATCAAGCGCCTCTAAAAATGAGTGGAAATTAATATGTTGTCTGATAAGGAATTGAAAGCCCCGCCCTTTTATCGCGTTGAATGGGCAATTATGTTAGCTGCCCGCGATATCAGACAAACCTTTGATCTTGTTTTCTCAGATTTTGAACTTAATCTATCCGAAGTTGCCCTAATGGCTTTAATCTCTGAACACGGATCCCTGTCTCAGAGTGGACTAGCTAAGTCCTTAGGAATGGGTAGAGCATCGTTGGGTGCCCTTGTTGATGGATTAGAGCAACGAAATCTTGTGGAGCGTAAAGAGAATCCTAAAGATAAACGCGTCTGGCTCATTGAACTAACTTCGACTGGAAAAGAAATGTCTGTAGAATTAGAAGCTAGAGACCAGTCTTTGCGGGAAATTTTCCGAGAAGGTGTTGGACGAGATGAACGACAAAATCTCGCAGAGACTCTTGAACATTTCCGCCGTAATTTAAAGACAGTAATGATAGAAAGACAAAACAAACCAGATATAAGGAGAGATTGAAAATGGATTTAACAGGAGCATCAGCTGTCATAACTGGTGGCGCTTCAGGTATTGGTGAAGCAAGCGCCCGCAAGTTAGCCGAACTCGGAGCACGATGTGTAATCGTTGACCTTCAGGAAGAAAAAGGAGAAGCAGTCGCGAAAGAACTGGGAGGGCTATATGTGAAAGCTGATGTTGCTAATGAGGAGCAAATTCAAGCGGCGATGGACGCAGCTATGGAGATGGGGCCATTGCGAGCTCTCGTAAATGGGGCTGGAATCGGTAGCGCTTCTCGAACCGTAGACCGGAACGGAGATCCAATGCCGTTAGCCCAGTTTGAATTTGTTATTAGAGTAAATTTGATAGGTACGTTCAATTGCACTCGATTAGCCGCAGCAGCAATGGCGAAAACAGACCCCGTGGACGATGATGGTCAACGTGGAGCAATTGTCAATATGGCTTCTGTCGCAGCCTTTGATGGGCAAACAGGACAGAATGCGTATTCTGCGTCAAAGGGTGGGGTTGTTGGCATGACACTCCCCATTGCACGGGACCTTGTTCCCCTGGGCATCCGTATAAATACTATTGCCCCCGGATTAATCGATACACCGATATATGGTGAAGGAGAAGCCTCAGACCAATTTAAAGCTCACCTTGGCCAAAGCGTCTTATTCCCCAAACGCCTTGGTTACGCAAGCGAATTAGCTTCTATGGTTACGGAATGTATCACAAATGACTACATGAATGGAGAGACAATTAGGGTTGATGGAGGCATTCGCCTCCCACCGAAATAAGGAGAAGAAATGACAA
>Ga0315316_10000967_pt1 | contig 19568 bp, 18 predicted proteins | sample M160m3416metaG_FD_203702 | JGI IMG/M metagenome (GOLD analysis project Ga0315316, IMG submission 203702) | Ammonia-oxidizing marine archaeal communities from Monterey Bay, California, United States - M1 60m 3416 | ecosystem: Environmental > Aquatic > Marine > Intertidal zone | place: USA... | reverse complement strand
ATGAAGACAGGATAGTAAAATGACATCAGAAGAGCTCGAAGCACGTATTGTAAGGTATGGAGATTTAATTCCATGTAAAACTGCGTTTATTGATGCACACACTCCTGGCAGTGACCAAAAAGAGAATTTCACTATAATTGGAGGTGGTGTTTCGGAGAGTCCAGATCAGCATGTACACATAAAAGATACACCAGGATTTAATATTGGCGCAGCTGGGCAACCACCGAGATGTAGGAACTCTTTACATAGCCATACCACTGCTGAAGTCTTTTTTGTTTTAAAAGGCAGATGGAGATTTTTCTGGGGACGATGGGGTGAAGCTGGTGAAGTAGTCTTAGAAGAAGGCGATATAATTAATATACCGACTGGGATATTTCGTGGATTTGAAAATATTGGTCTAGATTATGGAATGATAATGGCTGTTTTAGGGGGTGATGATGCAGGAGGTGGCGTGACATGGGCACCTCAAGTTATTCAAGATGCTGCGGAGCATGGGTTGATCTTAGGAGATAATGGAAAGCTTTATGATAGTAAAAAAGGGCAACAATTGCCTGAAGGTGTTGCGCCCATGCCTATATTATCGGATGAAAAATTATCTGAGATGCCAGAACCAACTGCAATTAATGTGATACCAAGGCATGTAGCACGATATTTAGATTTAATGGGCTTAGCAGGAAAATCACCAGTAAAAGTGATTGGTGAAGATGCAATTTTACCAGATAAACCAGGGTTTGAAATGGATTTCATTACTCGAGGATCATTACATAATGAGGTATTAACTTTTAAGGATTCAATTGTTCTGATGCCTATGCGTGGACATTGGTTGCTAAAATGGGAAAATCATACAGTTACATTAAATCCTGGTGATACATGTATTTTACCTGCTGGATTTTCACACAAACTTGAACCATCAATGGCTGGGGAAGCTAGTATGTACCGTGTAAAATCTAATGATGATCCTGCGGGCCCAACATGGACCAGAAATTAAGATAATAAGAGAGAAGAAAAATGACAAGAATCCTTACATCGCATGTTGGCAGTCTACCTAGATCACAGGAGGTTGTTGATTTTATATTTGCTCGTGAAAATAATGAGGATTATGACGAATCGTCATTTGATGTAACAATGACAAAAGCAGTTCATGATACTGTTGGGAAACAAACAGAATCTGAAATTGATATTGTTAGTGATGGTGAAACTTCAAAAATATCATATGCAACTTATGTAAAAGATCGTTATACAGGCTTTTCAGGTGATAGTCCTCGAAATGCTCCAGCTGATCTTAAAATGTTTCCAACATTTTTAGAGCGCCTCGCAAATGAAGGAGGCACGCCTCAATATGCAAGGCCTATGTGTACTGGGCCCGTTTCTTCAAAAGGGCAGGGAGAATTACAAAAAGATATTAGTAATTTAAAGGCTGCAATGTCTGCACATGGAAGAACAAGAGGTTTTATGAATGCGGCCTCTCCTGGTGTGATTTCTTTATTTTTACAAAATGATTTTTATAAAACACGAGAAGAATATTTATCTGCATTAGCGGATGCCATGAAAACTGAATATGAAACAATCGTAGAATCTGGATTAGATTTGCAATTGGATTGCCCAGATTTAGCTCTTTCTAGGCATATGCTCTTTAATGATTTAACTGACGATGAATTTCTTAAAGTTGCGTCTTCTCATGTCGAAGCATTAAACTATGCGTTAAGAGACGTTCCAGAAGAAAAAGTTAGAATTCATATTTGTTGGGGAAATTACGAAGGGCCTCATTGTTGTGATATTCCCATGGATAAGATGTTTTCTACCTTGATGTCTGCAAACGCTGGTTACTTATTGTTTGAAACTTCCAATCCAAGGCATGCGCACGAATGGACAGTATTTAGAGATAGAAAATCTGAGATTCCTGACAATAAGGTTTTAATTCCCGGCGTGGTTGATACTACGACCAATTTTATTGAACACCCTGAACTTGTTGCACAACGAATTGAGCGATTTACGAATATTGTTGGAAAAGATAGAGTTATAGCAGGTTCAGATTGTGGATTTGGTACTTTTGCTGGCTTTGGAGCTGTGGACCCACAAATTGCCTATGCGAAACTTAAATCTTTATCTGAGGGCGCTGCTTTAGCCTCATGACGCCACTTGTTTTGCTTCCTGGAATGATGTGTGATGAACGCCTTTTTGCTCCTCAAATAAGTGAACTATCCAAACAAAGAGAAGTGCATTTTGCGCAAATTTCTGGTCATGATACAATTACAGAATTGGCTGCTGATGTCTTAAATAATGCACCGCCAGTTTTTGCATTAGCAGGGCTTTCAATGGGTGGGATAGTAGCAATGGAGGTTTTATCTCAAGCGTCAGAGAGAGTCGAACGGTTAGCATTACTTGACACAAATCCTTTGGCTGAGTTGTCTGATGTAGCAAAGCGGCGGGGCCCACAAATAGATGCAGTTAAAAATGGGCAATTCAAAGAGATAATTCGTGATGAAATGAAGCCGAATTACCTTTTTGATGGGGTTAAAAAACCTGAGACATTAAAGCTTTGTATGGATATGGCACTTGATATTGGACCTGACGCATTTATTCGTCAATCGATTGCACTGCGAGATCGTGTTGATCAAAAAAATACACTTCGAACATACAAGAGACCAGCTTTAGTACTTTGTGGTAGGCATGATGTTTTATGTCCGCTTGAACGTCACGAATTAATGCATACTCTATTAGAAAATAGTAAATTAGAAATCTTAGAAGATGCGGGCCATCTTCCAACATTGGAACAACCTAAAATTACAACTATAGCGCTTTCTAGTTGGCTGGAGGATACATGAAAATATCATTATTAAATTTATTACAATCTGTGGACACTCCAACTGTTTGTAATGCTATAGAAGTGGCTCAGGGAAAAAGAGGTTTTTCCAATTTCACCCGTGGTACTATGATCCCAAGTAATCAAAAAAATAAAGCAATTATTGGGTTTGCTCGTACTGCGAGTATAAAAGCTTTAGAGCCTTCTAATGAGACAGCCGATATAATAAAAGCGAGACGAATGGCATATTATAAATACATGTCTGATTCAAACAGTCCTTCAATAGCGGTGGTAGAAGATTTAGATTTTCCTAAGGCAGTTGGTGCTTATTGGGGCGAAGTTAATTGTACTATACATAAAGCATTTGGGATTTCTGGTACTCTCACAAATGGAGTAATGCGAGATCTAGATGATCTTCCGAGTGATTATCCTGTAATTGCGGGTTCAATTGGACCAAGTCATTCATTTGTTAGAATTGAAGAAATTAATATCGATGTTAACATTTTTGGGTTAAAAGTAAGTCCAAATGATTTGGTACATGCTGACAAACATGGAGCATTAATCGTTCCCAATGAAATTATACCTGATTTAGAAACTGCGATAATAAAATTACTTGAGATAGAACAAATAATTTTAAAACCTGCTCAAAAAGAAAGCATGTCATTTTCTGAATTCGAGAAAGCTTGGGAAGCTTTTGAAAATAGTAGAACATAAGCAGTGTTTAATAATAGATAATGGTTCTATTTCACTATGATACTTCTGAGAATACTTTGTTTAAAGCACTCGTAAGTTTTTCAAACATTTCATCCATTTGAGACTCAGTTAATATAAAAGCAGGGCATAAAACTATAGCTTGTCCCAATGGCCGGCATATTAACCCAAGGTCTGAGCAAGCATTCGCTATTTTTTCTGAAACATTTGCTTCTGGTCCAAATGGCGTTTTGCTATCTTTATCTTTTACGGCTTCCAAGGCCCCCATAAGTCCTTTTGATCTTGCCTCTCCAATATTAGGGTTTTTGGCCAATTCAGCCAACCCCGCTTCAAATTTTGGCGTTAATAGCCCAACATTTTCTATTAAGCCCTCGTTAAGGATAACATTAATTGCCTTTAAGGCGATCGCGCAGCCTACAGGGTGTCCAGATGCGGTAAACCCATGAGGGAATTCTTCTATGCTCTCTGCAGCAGCTTGTACCTTAGAGGCCAACTCGGGGCCTAATATTACTGCACCCATAGGGAAATAACCCGCAGTTAAATTTTTTGATGAAATAATTGCATCAGGTAAAAAATCGTATGCCTGACATCCCCAGACTGGTCCCGTTCGTCCAAAACCACAGATGACCTCGTCTGAGATTAACGCAATTTTGTATTTCTTAAGAATAGGTTGGATCGCTTGAAAATAACCTTTTGACGGAGGTATTACTCCTCCTGCGCCCATTACTGGCTCAGCAACAAGCGCTGCGATCGTTTCTGGGCCCTCTTTTAAGATTAAATTTTCTAAGTTTTGCGCTAATCGCTGAGTAAAAGCTTGTTCGCTTTCACCAGGCTGGCAAAATCTCCAGTAATGGGGACAATCAGTATGAATAAAGCCTTCCAACGGCAATCCAAATACTTCATTATATGGCTTGGCGGTCATGGAAGCTGATACTGCAGTTACTCCATGGTAGCCATTAACTCGGGTAATTATTTTTCTTTTTTCAGGGTTTCCTTCTGCTTTATTTAAAAACCATAACATTTTCACCAAAGTATCGTTAGCTTCGGATCCCGAGTTAGTATAAAATACTTTACCATTGTCAAAAGGAGACACATCAATCAATTTCTCGGATAGTATTACAGTTTGATCTGACATGCGTCCAAAGAAAGCATGATATCCTGGAAATCGATCATATTGAGCTTTCGCTGCTTCGGTAAGGCCTTTATGATTAAAGCCAGCGACCATATTCCAAAGACCAGAATTTCCATCAAGGTATTTTTTTCCATGGACATCAAATACATATGGGCCATCACCATGGGTTAGGATTGTAGCTCCACGCTCTTCTATCGTCGGTAAATCTGTAAAACCGTACATTGAATGTGTATCTGCTCGTGCTTCCCAACTATTTGGGTTCTCGTCTCGCATTGTTGTCTCCAAATTTTTACTAGATTGCTAAATTATGCAATTTGCATTTACTTATAATTCTACTAGAATATTCTCTAATCAAATAAAAAGTGCAAGAATTTTCTGGAGAAAATATGGTAGAAAGCCCTGGTCGCATAACCTTGTGGGGAATCGAAATTTTTGTTGCTGCGGCTGAGGAAAGTTCGATTTCAGCTGCAGCTAAAAGGCTGTCAGCCAGTCCATCAGCAATCAGTCAGCAAATTTCGAATTTAGAGGCTGGGATGGGAGCAATTTTACTCGATAGGAGTAGGCGACCACATCAATTAACAAAAGCTGGGTCGATTTTTTTAAGGCGCGCTAGGTCAATAATATCGGAAGCATCGCACGCTAAAGCTGAATTGGCTGTTCAAGACTTAACTAAGTTAACGAAATTTAGGCTTGGTATGATTGAAGATTTTGATGGTAATATTACTCCAAAACTTTTGACAGAATTAGCAAAAGAGTTTTCTGGGTGCCAAATCCAGTTAGAAACTGCATACAGTTTAAAACTCCAAGATTCGTTAGAAAAACGGCAGTTAGATATGATTGTAGCGGCTGATCTTGGGCAAGCCCAAGACTGGATGGATGTTTACCCGGTAGTCAAAGAACCATTTGTAGTTGCTGCGCCAAAGGGCCTTATAAAGCAAAATGGCTCTGTGTTAGAGCAATTGCTTAACATCCCGTTTATAAGATATTCATCAGCCCAGGCAATGGGCCAGTCAATTGATGCGCATTTACTTCGTCAAAGAATAAATATTTCGCACAAGTTTGAGTTAGACAGTTATCATGCTTCATTAGCATTAGTTGCAAATAAGGCTGCATGGACAATAACTACACCGCTTGGATTTTTGCATGCTCAAAGGTTTCATGCTGGAGTTGACCTTCTGCCGTTACCAATGAAGAGTTTGACACGAACGATCTCAGTTCTTTCGCGGTCAGGAGGATTTGATCAAATGCCAAGACATATAGCTTCACTAATAAAGCTTTTGTTAGATAGAACAATAGTTGCGGATATGATAAAAGAATTCCCTTGGTTAAAGAAAGATTTCTGTATTTTAGAAACCTAGTTCATCGCGCATTTTGTACCAAGTCATGGCTAATGCTAATAATGGAGATCTCAAAGCGCCGTGGCCGGGAAAGTTGGGTGTAATGATAGAGCTCATAGTTTTAAACCGACCATTCTCACCTAAAATATCTTCGCACAATATTTTGCCTGCCATTGTCGCCATAGCCACACCACTCCCTGAGTATCCAGAAGCGGAATAGGTGGACTTATTAAGACGTGAAATATATGGCATTCTTTTCATTGTTATTGCTAGTGTTCCACCCCAGGTATAATCAAGTTTTACATTCTTTAATTGGGGAAATATTTTTAACATTGGTTTACGAACAGTGGCTTCTAGATTTTTTGGAAATTTATATCCGTAACTTTCACCGCCACCAAACAATAATCTGTCATCGCCTGACAGACGAAAGTAATTCACTACAAACTTACTATCAGCAACTGCGATATCTTTCTTTAAAATACTCTTTTTGAGACTATCATCTAATACTTCAGTTGCTCCTATGAAGTTATTGATAGGCATAACTTTTTTTGATACCGTCTGATTGAGATCTCCCAAGTATCCATTACATGCAATTATTGTATAGTTGGCCTCGACCTGACCATCTCTTGTATGTATTATATTTTTATTCCCATAAGCTATTTTATCAACAAGGGAGTTTTCAAATATTTCTACACCTAGATTGCTAGCGGCATCTGCTAAGCCTAAAGCAAAATTTAGAGGGTGTAAGTGAGCTGAGCGCCAATCTATACTACCCCCAACATAACTGTTTGATCCAATAATGTTTTGAATTTGTTTCTTATCTAGGGAAAGGATATCGCTATGCCCATATTTTTTTTGTAAATTAGCAATGTTTTTTAATTCTCCTTGTACCTCTGTTTCACTGAAACAAGCATGCACTATACCTGGTTTAAAATCACAATCGATAGAGTATTTTGATACTAAACTACCTACCAGTTCTTTGGCATCCTGTCCTATTTGCCATAGTTGACGAGCAGCTAAGTTCCCATATTCTTTCTCCAAACGTCCTTGTTCAATACGTTGGCCATTTGCTACTTGACCCCCATTGCGGCCAGATGCACCCCATCCAGGGCGATGAGCATCTAAAAGGACAACTTTTACACCAGCCGTTGCAAGATGAATTGCAGCTGAAAGCCCTGTATAACCGCCTCCAATTATACATACATCGGTGCAAATTCTTGTTTGGAGCGTCTTGTATCGTTTATGTTGGTTTACCGAGGCAGCGTACCAAGAATTAGGTAATTGACCTTGCTTATCGTTGGAGAATAACAAATTCATCTTTAAACATTTAAGAGAAGGTGCTCTCTTTCCCATGGACTAATAACGTGAAGATATTCGGAGTGCTCTAATTTTTTAACAGCTAAATAAATTTCACTGAATTTTGGATCAAGAATGGCTTGGATTTCTTCTGCGCTTTCAAATAAATCTAAAGCTTCTCTAAGTGAACGAGGTAAGTTTCCCGTATGATAAGCATCTTTTGTCATTTCAGGTTGGGGCTGGCACTTTTCTTTCAACCCCAGCAGCCCGCAGGCGAGACTGGCGGCAATACCTAGATAGGGATTGCAATCCATACCTAGAATTCTATTTTCTATCCTACGGGAGGCTTTACTCGAAACTGGAACGCGAATTCCCGTAGTCCTATTATCTCTACCCCAGTTTAAATTTGTAGGAGCGGAGAAGTCTGGCACATAACGCCGGTAAGAATTTACATAGGGCGCTAGAATAGCTATCACTGAGGGTAGGTGTTTTTGCAAGCCGCCAATAAAGTGATAAAATTCGGCACTATCATCACCGGCATCATTTACAAATATATTTTTTCCAGTTCTTTTATCAACAAGCGAATGATGAACATGCATAGCTGAACCTGGCTGGTTTTGCATTGGTTTTGCCATAAATGTTGCAAAGCAATCATGACGCAAGGCAGCTTCTCTGATTAATCTTTTGAAGAAAAAAACTTGATCCGCCAATTCAACAGGATCGCCGTGATCCAAATTTATTTCAATTTGTCCCGCGCCTCCTTCTTGAGTAATGCCATCGATTTCGAAACCTTGGGCCTCAGCAAAGTTATAAATATCATCAATAATTGGGCTATATTCATCCACTGCACTCATTGAATAAGGTTGGCTTGCGGCGGCTTTGCGACCTGATCTGCCTGTAGGCGGCTCAATTGGAATTGCTGGATCAAGATTCCTGGCGATAAGGTAAAATTCCATTTCTGGAGCGATCACTGGCTTTAGTCCTAGATCATCGTAAAATCCAAGGACTTTTTTTAATACGTTTCGGGGGACCTGAGGAACTGGCTCACCTCCTCGGGTATGGACGTTATGGATTATTTGAATTGTTGTGTCTTCAGACCATGGAGCAGCAGAGGCAGTATTAAAATCTGGAGTTAAAACACTGTCAGGTTCAGTCATCCAGTCGGCGTATTCAATATCGGCATAATGTCCTGTTATTGTTTGATTAAATATCACTTCTGGTAGGTACATTTCCGAAGATTTAGAAAACTTACTTGCAGGCATTGCTTTACCTCTAGCAATACCTGAAGTATCTGATATAATACATTGAATTTCTTCAATTTTATTTTGACCAATGTAATCGATTGCGTGCTGTGGTATTTTTTCCAACCAATTTTTATTATTTGACATTAGATCCTAACTTATTTTGTTTAAAAAAAACTGCCATTTTATCTGCGATAATTTTCTGCGTTAAGGGTTTTTTCATTTCTAACTTTGCTTTTTTTAAGAGATTTTCTGGCACAAGCCCTTTCCCCCTAGTGTCTACCAAACCATTGATAAATTCATGTCCATATTCAGGATGCCCTTGAAATGTAAGAGCAGCTTTCTTGTAAGCAATTCCAGCATATTTGCAAAAATTGTTTTCAGCTATCACTTCGGCGTCTTTGGGAAGTTGAATAATCTGATCTTGATGCCAAGCATTTATTGAAACGATCTTAGATTGATCCAACAGTTTGTAATCTTGTTTACCGACTGACCATCCACCTGAGAATTTCTCAACTTTTCCACCTAGTGCTTGCGCAATAATTTGGTGCCCAAAGCAAATTCCAATTAATGGCACATTTTTTGCATAAATTTCTTGAATAAAGATTTCTAGTGGCTTGATAAATTGATGAGCTTCGTAAACCCCATGTTTTGATCCTGTAATAAGCCAACCGTCTGCTTCGTTTGTTGAGTTGGGAAATTTCATATTTTCAACATCGTAGAGTTGAAAGCTAAATTTATAATCATCTAAAAGGGCAATAAACATTTCGCCGTAAGAGCCAAAATCTTTTCTTAAACTATCTGGGGGATGACCCGCCTCTAATATTCCAATTTTCATTTTAGGCTCAAATTCAATGTAATTTTTAAATTGCGTTGATTGTTATTTGTTTAATTTCATCAACAGATTTGTTGCTAAAATAGTTAAACTCTTGCATTTTGCAATCAATAAAACTTCGAATTAGAATAGGATCGAAAATCTCTTTGATTTTCTCAGAAGATGAAAAACATTGAATTGCTGAATTCCAATCTTTTATTATCGACGTCCCTTCTGCCTCATACCCATTGCCACTTATGGGGTTGGTTGCTTCTTTTCCTTTCTGAATTCCCTTTAGAGCTGCTCCCAAAATAGCAGCAATCATAAGATAAGGATTTGCATCGCCTCCAGCGACCCGATGTTCAATCCGTCTTGCTGAGGGTTTTCCGCCTGGTATACGGATAGCCGTTGTCCGGTTTTCATATCCCCAATTGATTATTGTTGGAGCATGGGCTCCAGCGGTAAATCTGTTATACGAGTTAAAATTTGGAGCGAATATTAAGGTTGAATCTTTCATAAAATCTAAACAACCCGAAATAGCACTTTTAAGCTGTTTACTACCAGTGTTGGAATTGTCATTAAAAATATTGTTACCATTATGGTCCAAGATTGAGAAGTGAATATGTAGTCCATTACCAGCCTCGTTATCGTAAGGTTTAGCCATAAAAGTAGCGCGCATGTTGTGTTTTAGTGCTACACCGCGAGCTGCTTGTCTGAACAACCATGTGTCATCTGCTATTTTCAATGCGTCGCCATGATCTAGATTTATTTCAAATTGCCCTAATCCACTTTCAGTGAGTGCTGCTTGAGCTGAAATATCCATTTCTTCACAAGCTTCATACAAATCATCAAAGAAACCATTTAAACCATCAAGCTCTTGTAGTGACAAAATCTCTTGCCCTGCCATTGGCTTTCCTGTTGCAGGAGAAATCGCTGGGGTCGGTAATCCTGATGGGCTTGTAAGGCAAAATTCAAGCTCCGTTGAAACTACTGGTGTTAACTTTTTATTCTTATATTTTCTTACGATGGAGCTTAGTGCATGTCTTGGGTCACCCTGAAAGGGTGTATTATCTTCGTTAAAACTTTCTTGTTGTACGTAGAGTGTAGGCTTTTTCAGCCAAGTAACTTTTATGGGGCCGCGCTCTGTTGCGTAAAGGTTTCCATCGCCATCACCAGATTCAAAAACCAATGGGCTATTTTCAATATCATTTCCAATTATATCTAGATTCATTACTGAAAGTGGCATTCTTGAGCCATCCTCCAATATCTTATCTAAATGATTAATTGGTAACCGCTTGCCTCTTGGAACACCATTAAGATCAGAGATTATAGTACGTATGGACTTAATACTTTCCAATAGAGTTTCCCATTATTGCCAGTTAGGTGCTATCAATTCAACTTTTTGGTGTCGAGCACTTATTTATATTAAGAGCTTGGCAGCTGGAGTTTTAAGTACTCAGACTTTGGTATGGAGACTAACCCTCTAATTTGCAGAGCTGTCTTAGATGTTGAAGATATTGAGTCAATTGCGTTTTCAATTGCTTTGTAGAAGATTTCTCTATCAGCGCCTTGATACGCTATGAATGGAAGTCCGGGGGTGGGATTTGTCACTCCTATTATACTTAAGTTAGCAGAAAAATCGTCATATTTTTGGATCATTTTGAAACTTATAGCATCAATAGCGGTAATATTAGCTTTTCCTTGACTTACGAGTTTAGCTGAATTGCGATGACTGCCTGATAAAATGACTTCATTAAATTTCAGTTGCAAATTTTTCATGTAGTTTTGGGGTGCAGCCCAACCCGATTGAGAAAAGTAATCATTCACGGCCAGTATGGAATTATTGAAGTCCACAATACTCTTATTTCTATTTTCTTCTCTTACTACAAATACACTGTTGTAATAACCGGGTTCACAACCTTTGATGCCGTAGTCGGGGGTGCCAATCAACGTCACTTTATTATGAAGAAACATTTTATAAGGTAATCCACAAGTTTGGGAAAAAAATAAATCTTTGGATTTCCAATATTTCAATTGGTCCTGTGTATACATGAGGGTTTTTGGAGCATTTACCTTCTGCACAGTCAATTGTTGGGAAATTTTTGAATAAAATTCTTGATTTGCTTTGTTCGTTTCTACACGATTATACATTTCAAGTGCTGATATTCTCATTCAAGAGATGCTCGTTGGCGTGCCAAAGCACTTTCTTTGTCGGAAACCCCAAGTAGAGATACAACTGTTCGGATTAATGCATCTTCATTTGCGTCTCTGTAATTATCAGTCAATACGATTGCCCAAAGATCCTCTACTAAGGCAGAGCGGTCTTCAAAAGCTACAGCCTCTTTGATTGACTTTGTAAATCTCACAGTATCTGGAGCTTGCTCTTCTATCGCTCTCGCTTCTTTTATTAATTTATCAGTTTCTTCCATATTTAGCTCAAATCGTTGGCTCGCCAATTTTTTGATATTTAAAAATTCAGCTTCTGAAAAGTCATTATCTGATCTTGCAACTCTGATCATTAGAGCCGTGATGGCAAGCCTTGCATCATTATGTTCTAATATAACTGGAGTTTCTGCATTAAATATTTTTAAAATATTCTTTAACATATTTTGGTCCTAAAAAGTTCTCAATTATTCATGTTATGCTATTCAATTGTGTTGTTAAACTAAGCGTGAGCGATCTACGGAAGCTCTAATAAAGTCAGCAAATAGAGGATGTGGCTCAAAAGGCTTTGATTTTAATTCTGGATGAAATTGCACACCGATAAACCAAGGATGATCATTTATTTCTATAATTTCAGGAAGTCGATTATCAGGAGACATTCCGGAAAAGGATACCCCACATTTTTCTAGCTTGTCTCGATACTTCAAATCTACTTCATAACGATGCCTATGTCTTTCTGAGATTAATTCAGAATTATAAATTTCAGATATTTGGCTTTGTTGTTTCAAAATTGCGTTATAGGCACCAAGCCTCATCGTTCCACCTTTATCATCTTTTTCGTCTCGTTTTATGGTCCGATTTCCTTCCAACCATTCTTTTAGGTGATAAACAACTGGTTTAAAACGTTTCTTTCCAGCCTCATGATCAAACTCTTCAGATCCAGCATTTTTGATTTTTGCTAAATGTCGAGATGTTTCAATTACAGCCATTTGCATGCCCAAACAGATGCCTAGATAAGGCACTTTTTTCTCTCTTGCAAAAGTTGCCGCCTTTATCATTCCTTCCGTACCACGTTCACCAAAGCCTCCTGGAACCAGTATCCCGTCATAGCCCTCTAAATGTGATTCAACAGCTTCAGTATCGAACTTCTCTGCGTCGATCCAACCAATAATGACCTTTACTCTATTTCGCATGCCGCCATGAGTGAGCGCTTCAGCAATAGATTTGTATGCGTCTTCTAACTGAGTGTACTTTCCTACAATAGCAATGTTAACTGAACCTTCAGGATTGTGTATTCGCTCTGATACATCTTCCCAAACCTCTAGATTTGGTTTTGGAGCAGGCGTAATTTCAAAAGCGTTTAATACAGCCTGATCTAAGCCCTCTTTATGATAGGCTAAAGGTGCATCGTATATTGAGTCTAAGTCGTAAGCCGCAATAACAGATTCTGGTCTGACATTGCAAAACAAAGCTAATTTTTCTCGCTCTTTTTGTGGAATAGAATGTTCGGAGCGGCACACTAGAATGTCTGGTGCGATGCCAATAGATTGCAGCTCTTTTACGGAGTGCTGAGTAGGTTTAGTCTTTAACTCCCCTGAAGCATTAAGAAAAGGTAGTAAAGTTAGATGCATAAAAAGGCACTGTCCTCTTGGTTTTTCATGGCTAAACTGTCGAATTGCTTCAAAAAATGGTAATCCTTCTATATCCCCAACTGTTCCGCCAATTTCACACAACATGAAATCTACTTCATCATCACCGATCCCTATAAAGTCTTTTATTTCATTAGTAACATGCGGAACTACTTGGATAGTTTTTCCGAGGTAATCTCCACGACGCTCTTTTTCTAATACTGAAGAGTATATTCGTCCGGAGGATACAGAATCGGTTTTTCGAGCAGCTACTCCTGTAAACCTTTCATAGTGGCCAAGGTCTAAGTCAGTTTCAGCGCCATCGTCTGTTACAAATACCTCACCATGTTCAAAAGGAGACATCGTACCTGGATCAACATTTAGGTATGGGTCTAATTTACGTAACCTAACTGAAAATCCACGAGCCTGTAACAATGCGCCTAAAGCTGCTGACGCTAATCCCTTACCTAAGGAAGAAACAACACCGCCAGTGATGAAAATATATCTAGCCATTATCTCTGAATCTCCCGTTGTAGTCTCTAAGCTTCTCAACAAAACCTGTTGAAAGTTGTGATACCATCACGGGGTTTAACTCTTATAGGATTCGGCCGAAATTCGCAACTCAATAAAACAATATTTGGTACTTAAACTACGTTTCTTGATAAAATATGGTATTTATTCTGATTTTGGTGGCGTTAGTGGATCGTCTGAATCTGATGGAGGGAGTAAATCGTCACCCAGTATTTTGGTTCCGTTATCATCATTAGTTTCTGTTCCTAAACGTTCTATAACACTGTCGCCTTCTGAGTTTTTTGCGGCAATAATGGTTAATGTCAAAGATGTAACAATAAATGCGATTGCAAATAGCCATGTAACTTTACCCAATGCGGTAGATGCAGGTCGTCCAGATGCTCCACCACCACCTCCGCCAATGCCGAGGCCACCACCTTCTGATCGTTGCAATAGCACAATTCCTATCAGGCCTAAAGCCAAAATTAAATGTATAACCAGTACAACGTTTTCCATGTCATCTTCCTGAATCGTTTTGACGCTAGATAATCAATCCGTTGCGTCTTGTCGACGATTATTTAATTCTAAATATTTTTATACACAGGTTTTTGGTTAACTTTTATTTCATTAATGATGAGCGACTGTTAGAATTAAGTGCAAGTCTAGATTTTAGTTTGTTGATAAGCGCGACTATTTAGGTGTTTTAGTGAAGCAATTGATGTTCTATATTTGAAATGGGGCTATTTAAAAGGAATCAGAATGGCAAATGTAGTAGTCGTAGGGGCTCAATGGGGTGATGAGGGTAAGGGCAAAATAGTTGATTGGCTATCTGAACGCGCTGATATTATAGCGCGATTTCAAGGTGGACATAATGCTGGTCACACATTGGTGATAGACGGTAAGGTTTTTAAATTATCTTTGCTTCCTTCAGGTATATTACGAACTGGAAAGCTGGCAGTTATAGGGAATGGAGTGGTTCTTGATCCTTGGGCATTACTGGATGAAATTGAAAAGGTTTCAAAACAAGGGGTAGAGATTTCTACAACTAATTTTGTTATTGCAGAAAATACTCCTTTAATCCTGCCGATTCATCAAGATCTTGATAAAATTAGGGAAAAAGCTGCGGGTAAGTCGAAGATTGGAACCACTGGAAGGGGAATTGGTCCGGCCTATGAAGATAAAATAGGTCGGCGGAGTATTAGGCTTGCTGATTTATCTGATCCTGAAACATTGAAAAACAGAATAGAAAGATTGTTGTCTCATCATAATGCTTTAAGAATTGGACTTGGTGTAGATAAGATTGATGGTGAAGCGCTTAAGAAGACATTATTAGAGATAGCCCCATTAATTTTAAAATATGCTGGGCCGGTTTGGAAAATCTTGAATGAAAAGAGGAAGTTGGGAAAACGAATTCTTTTTGAAGGTGCACAAGGTGCATTATTGGATGTTGATTATGGCACCTATCCTTATGTTACTTCTTCAAATACTTTGTCTGGCATGGCTGCGACAGGAACTGGTTTGGGTCCACGTGCGATAGATTTTGTTTTAGGGATAGTAAAGGCTTACACGACAAGAGTTGGAGAGGGACCTTTTGCCTGTGAGTTGTTTGATGAAATTGGTGAGCATCTAGCAACTGTAGGGCGAGAGAAAGGTACAGTTACGGGAAGGTCTCGCCGCTGTGGTTGGTTTGACGCTGTTCTAGTCAAGCAGACTTGTGTTACATCCGGTGTTTCGGGAATAGCTTTGACTAAAATGGATGTTTTAGATGGATTAAAACAATTAAAAATTTGTGTTGGTTATGAGTTGGATGGAAAAAAAATAGATTACTTACCAATCCCATCAGATCAACAAGCAAGGGTTAAACCAATTTATGAAGTAATGGATGGTTGGATGGAAACTACAGCGGGCGCCCGATCTTGGGCTGAACTACCGGGGGCGGCAATTAAATATGTGCGAAGAATTGAAGAACTAATAGAATGCCCTGTTGCTATGTTATCAACATCTCCAGAACGAGAAGATACGATTCTTGTCACAGATCCCTTTGTTAATTGATTCCAATGTCATATAGATTAAGAAGAATTCTTTCAATTTTGGTATTACTGGTTGGTTTGCCAATTTATGTTGTTGTGGTTATCTCGATAATGTCATTGTTTGGTCGGCCACCTTTTATTATCGAGTTATTAATTTATATCTTTCTTGGTGTCGTTTGGGCTTTCCCATTAAAGTTCATATTCAAGGGTGTTGGGCAAGAAGATCCAGATAATAAATGAATGTGAAAGTGTTTAAGCATTAGTAAATATTTTGGAATGCGAAAATGATTGAGTTAAAAGAGCTTGGAGTTACTTTTTTAGGTGGCGGAGAGCTTAATATTGATGATTTAATCATTGCGAAAAAATTAGCCCCAAAATTGATTGCAGCCGATGGTGCTGCGGATTTAGCTATCAAAAATGGCTTTGTTCCTACAGCGGTGATCGGAGATATGGATTCCATTTCAAAAGATTTTTTTAAACAACACCTGGGGATTTTGAGTCTCCACGAAAAAGAACAAGAAACTACAGATTTCGACAAATGCTTAAGGAATGTAGTAGCAAAGTTTGGGATTGGTGTTGGATTTTTGGGTGCTCGAATTGATCATGAATTAGCAGCATTTAATTCTATATTAACTCATAGTGACTATCCTGTATTTTTAATTGGAACCCAGGATGTAATTTTCTCTTGTCCTAGTTACATAGAATTAAATTTACCTATCGGCACCAGAGTTTCACTGTTTCCTTTGCGTGAAGTCTGCGTTTCAGCAAAAGGCCTTGTTTGGAATTTAAAAAAGGAATTATTGTCTCCACTTGAAAGAATTGGTACTTCTAATTTGTCTAATCTTTCGCGTGTAAGCATTGAGACTGACAATAATGGTCTTTTATTGATTTTACCCAAATCCTTTTTGCAGGTATTAATTAATGATCTAGTTGGCTAATTTTCTGCGCTTTGTGTTCTCTTAGGATTACATAAACACCAGAGAATATTATTATAAATACTCCTAAAAATGTCCATTTGTCAGGAAAATCTGAGAAAAATAAATAACCAAATAATGTTGCTGTAACAATCTCAAAATACTGTAATGGAGCAATTATAGTAGCTGGAGCCATAGACAAAGCAAAAGTAATAAACAAATGGGCAATAATAGCGGCTATCCCTACGCCTAAAAGCAAGAAAATTGCTTGTGAAGAGGGTTTTATGGGGTCTAATATTTCAATATTTGTGCCATCAGCCCAAATTATAATTGGTAACAAAATGATAACCGCCGCCAAAGCGGTATAGGCTTGAAGGGTAACTGGATGCATATTCTGAGCCATTTTACGAGTGATAAAGATATAAAAAGTAAAACTGAAAGCTGTCAATAATGGTAAAAAAGCTACGATACCAAACAATGAGAAGCTTGGCTTTATAATAAATAATGCACCGAAAAAGCCAATTAGGCAGGCGATAAGTCTACGAGAACCAACTGTCTCTCCTAATACAAACCCACCTAATAAGGTAACCATAAATGGTTCTACGAAGAAGATAGCCATCGCGTCAGCTAATGGCATGTATTTTATGGCCGAAACGAATGAGCCAGTTCCAATTAATATTAAGGTTGCTCTTAAAAAATGCATTTGTAATTCTTTAAAAGTTGGGCGATGAGCAAGCGATAATATTATTGCAACGGGTAATAATACAAACCCTTGCAGAATAAACCGAGATAAAATGATTTGCCCGATTGGCACTTCAGCTGAGGCTAACTTTGCAAAAAGGTCAATTAGAGGGCCAATTATTGCAAAAGCGAGCATAAATAATATGCCTAAGGTTACAGAATTAATTTGTTTCATCGAATGAAAGTGACATGCCTTTCGATTATTACTAGTTCGTTAGCGACTTAAATTAATAATAATTAAGTATTTTTATAAGTTAATATTCTTTCTTAGGGTTGGGGTATCATTTTTTCTCGCAAGTATTATTAGGGCAGCAAATATTAAAATTCCTCCAACTAATTCAAAAGTTGTCATTGATTCTGATAAAAAAATCCAAACCCATATTGGGCCTAATACACTTTCAATCAAAACTAATAAGCTGACCTCTGCTGCGGGTACGAAAGGTGTCCCCGTAGTAACCAGTGTAATGCCAAGTCCAATTGTAAAGGCTCCCATAAATAAAGAAAGGCTGATATCATAGGAAGATATGAGTAAACCATGGTTTAATATTAGGGATGCAATAAGCCCAATTAGGCAAGCAAAAACGCCACCTAAAAATGTTCCACCTAAAACATTTTCTTTTTTACTATAACGTGCGACAACAAGAGTCATCGCGAACAATAGCGCTGAGAAAAATGCTAATACGTTTCCAAAAGTTTTCCCAAAAACTATTCCATCACTTACCATAAGACAAACACCAGTTGTGGCAATGATCATGGTGACCCATACAATTATTTTTGGTTTTTCTTTCAGATAATACCAAGCAATTATGGCAGCCAAAAAAGGTGTGATCCCCAAAATAAACAAAGTTGATGCCACGGACGTGTGCAACATTGAAAATACATATGTTGCAAAAGCCAAACTTAAAAAGATGCCCATTAATAGGTCAAATTTGTCCAATCTTTTGATAAAATTTTTGGGATTAGATTTTGTTATTATACAAGCAAAGATAATAACAACCAAACTAAGTGACATCGATCGGTAAAACAATATTTGGAAACCGGACGCATCTATTATCATTTTCATCAGGATACCGACAAAGCTCATAAAGAAACCACCTAAAAGTATAGTAAATGTTGCGGTTCTCTTGGTCATATTTGCTCATTTTATAGTTTTGTTATTTAGGGTCTTATTGGTTAAGTTAATTAATTGTCTAGCTAAATCTTTTATTAAAAATTATTGAGAAGTGCTTGACCTATTTGCTGAGCCTTAATAAAAGCGCGAGACGGTAATGTTTACCGTATGATTGCGCGGTTGTAGCTCAGTTGGTTAGAGTACCGGCCTGTCACGCCGGGGGTCGCGGGTTCGAGTCCCGTCAACCGCGCCATTCATTGCTAGGGTTTTATTGTTCATCAGTTGCTGTTTGCTACCTACTTTTATTATCTAAATACAATATTAGAGTTGCATTTAATCAATATACTTTATGGTAATCACTTTCTTTTGGTTTAGGTTCCAACATCAATGAAATAAAATAATTTTTTGATAGAGGGTAAATGTGACGGGAAATAAAAAAACAGAGCCCATAATATTTGTAGAAAATGAAGCAAAAGGTCAGATTTTTACTTGTAGCGAAAGCTTAAGTTTTTGGGGTGGAGTCGACCCAAATACAGGAAAAATTATTGATTCCCATCATCCAAATCATGGATCTTCTCTTACTGGCAAAATCGTTTTAATGCCCAGTTCTCGAGGGTCTTGTAGTGGCAGTGGTGTTTTGTTGCAGCTGGCTAGGAACAATATAGCTCCTGCGGCAATTGTATTTACTGAAGCTGAGGAAATTTTAACACTTGGCGCTATTATAGCCACAAAACTTTTTGATTCTCCTGTAGCAATTCTTAGGTTGCCAGCAAAAATTTATGAAGAATTGTCAGCTGCTAGTTTTGCTGAGATTAAACACGACACTTTAGAATTTTCAAATAAGTCTATCCCCTTAATAAGGCCCAATACACATTTAATTCAACAAACGAATGCTGATAGAAATATGATTGTTGGTAGAAAAGGGTTAGCAGCAAAAATTGCTATGGAAGTTATATGTGTTATGGCATCTGTTCAAGATACCAATGAGCTTATCGATGTATCGCGTGCGCACATTGATGGCTGTATTTTGGCTCATGACGCTAATCTTGATTTCGCAGAGAAGATGTTTGATATGGGAGCAAAAACCTGTATTCCTACAACAATTAATGCTATTTCAGTGGATCGTGAAAATTGGCG
>Ga0315316_10000964_pt1 | contig 19577 bp, 18 predicted proteins | sample M160m3416metaG_FD_203702 | JGI IMG/M metagenome (GOLD analysis project Ga0315316, IMG submission 203702) | Ammonia-oxidizing marine archaeal communities from Monterey Bay, California, United States - M1 60m 3416 | ecosystem: Environmental > Aquatic > Marine > Intertidal zone | place: USA... | reverse complement strand
TATCAAGAATTTTCAATATTCCACTAACAACTTGTAAATTATCAATTTCATTTACTGCAGAAATATTGTAACTTTCACCAGATTTTCCATTTTTTAAAACTAACATTATTGCTTTACAGTGATCATCGACATAAATCCAATCTCTTATGCTTTTCCCATTTCCATATATTGGAATAGTTTTATCATTTGTAGATAGTGAAATAGTTTTTGGAATTAATTTTTCAAAAAATTGACGTGGACCATAATTATTGGTACATCTAGTTATCATTGCATCAATTTTGTATGTCACTACATATGCGTTAATTAATAATTCTGCAGAAGCTTTTGTTGCAGCATAAGGACTAGATGGATTAAAACGTGTAACTTCTGTTGCACTACCTTCTTTTATTGTTCCAAACACCTCGTCTGTGGAAATTTGAATAAATTTTTTCTTTTTATCTTTTAATGCTTCTAAAATTGTGAAAACTCCTCTAAAGTTTGAAATTAAAAATGGATTTGGATCTGCAATACTTCTATCAACATGGCTTTCTGCTGCAAAATTTATAACACAATCTACTTGAGGAATTAACTCATCAAGTAATTTCCTATTTGTTATGTTTCCTTTTACAAACCTATAACATTCAGATTTTTCTAAATCCTTTAGATTCTCATGATTAGAACCTTCAATTTCTGCATCTAAATTAATTATTTCAAAATCATTATAATTTTTAAGTACATGAATGATAAAGTTACTTCCAATAAATCCTAATCCTCCAGTCACAAGTAATTTCATATCCCTCAAAAATCTTCAATATTAATAAAATATTAGATCTAATGCTAGTTTGATAGTTACAATCAATCTAAACTTTTATCCACTAATTCATTCATGAAAATTATGGATTCACAGGATTTTAGCATTAATCTAGAAACACACCCAACAAAAGACATCACAGATTTGCACGTAAATGGGTCTCTTACGGTAATATGGCGTGATTACGATGCTATTATTAAAAATAATCCCAAAATGGTGTATGTTAGTTCAGTGAATCCTAATGAAATTAAAGGTCCACATACACATACAAAAAGAAATAGCTATTTTTCCTGTATCCATGGAAATGTAATATTTATTATTAAAAATGATGATGGTTCTTATTCTGAAATTGAATCTAATCCTGAAAACGGTGTAATGGTATTTGTTCCTAAAAATGTACCCTCTGCACATGTCAATACCTCTGGTGGAATTTCTCGGGTTCTGACGTTGGCAGATATTGCTTGGAGATCTAATGATAATGAAATGAAAAATCTAACTTTTGATGATTATGACTGGGAAAAATGGAATTAATAATTCTAAAAAAATTAAACTAATATTTGCGAGTACTAGACTTATGTAATATGAAATGTATTCTATGTAATTCTGACACTTTTAAAATTGTTACAAAAAAGTTACGTAATAATATTGAACGTAATGTAGTTCAATGTTTATCTTGCAAACTTGTTTCTTTAGAAAATCCTTCTGAAAATATTGTTGATTATGACAAAAATTACCGAGAAAAACATTCTCCTATCTTAGGAAAAAAATTATCACCTTCAGAATTTTTCAATTATGAATTACAATTTCAAAATTCTAGAGTAGAGCGGATAAAATCTTATCTAAAACCGGAAATGGATGTTTTAGAAATTGGAAGTTCAACAGGTCATTTTCTTTATTCAATTAAGGATTATGTAAATAGCTTAACAGGAATTGAATTGGATAAAAGCTTTGCAAATTATTCAAGAGAGATAGAGAACTTTACAATATATGATGAGCCAATAGAGAAAATTAATTTCAATGGAAAAAAATTTGATGTTGTCTTCCTATTACAAGTTTTTGAACATATTTCTAATCCACAAAATCTCTTAAATCAAATAAAAAAATGTCTAAATGAGAATGGTATCATATACATTGAAGTTCCTAACATTAATGATGCACTATATTCAATTTATAATCTGGAATCATATGTTGAATTCAACTTCCGACTCCCACATGTTTACTACTATTCTGATATTACATTGGAAAAAATGTTATCTAGTTGTGATTTTAAAGGTGAAACTGGGTTCCATCAGGATTTTTCTTTTTTGAATCATATCCATTGGTTACAGAATAACTCTCCTCAAAAAGACCAGAAAAAAGCAACAGATCTTATTTCATGGAATACTATGGAAAATGAATTTACACTACATTCAGAAATTATAAAAAACTGGTTTTTAAAAACTAATGAAGAATATAAAAAATTACTTTGTGAAAGTGGAACGTCAGAAGTTTTATCTTATGTTGGAAAAATAAAAAATTAGTATTGATGATTGATTATTAAATAATATATTCTTGCCAATTAATAAAATCTTAATGAGCGGAACTATAATAATAATTGAAAATTTTTATGATAAGACAAAAATTCTAAATCTAACAAAACAATATCCTAATTCTAGAATTTTTTCGATTAATTATAAAACTCATAAATTCTTAGAAAAATCAAATATATCTCATTCAATAGGTGATAGGATCTTAACAAATTCAGATAAACAATCTATTGATATGGATGGCATAAAACTATGTAAAAATTGGTTTGCCAGTGAAGAAATTAAGAATTCTTTAATTTTTAAGAATTACAACCTTGGTACTTTTTTAGATTTAGAACTCTTTCAATATTTTCTTGGAATTTTAAAAAGTACAAAAATATTATTATCAATCATTAAACAAGAAAAACCAAAAAATATTATTGGTCTAACTCAATATAACGATTTCATAACAAGATACTCCGAATCTATTGGAATTCATTCAATTATTATTGATAGTTCTGATGTAAATCAACTTCATTATGATACCATAAATATGAAATTTAATTTAGGAATTTTCCCAATATCCGTTAACATATCACGAGCTAACTATAAAAAATTCAAGAATTTTTTTGAAACAATTATCCATAAATTTTTTAATTTAAAAGCAAATCCTGATTCGTATAATACAAAATCAATTTTATTGTTAGATTTTAATCCAATAATTTATGAAAGTCTATTTAAAGAATTATCTAATATCAAAAAAAATATCATATTACTAAATCAAAGAAGACCTGCCATTTGGAATATGGAAAGTTTTAAAATCATTAGAAATTCCAAGTGTAAAATTATTAATTTAAATGAATTTGAAAAATTTCTTACTAACGAACAAATTAAAGATCTAAAAAAATTCTCCAATAATATACAAAAAATTTGGCAATTTGATAATGAATTTGAAAAAATTTTTTCTAATGAAGGAATAACATTTTGGCATTCAATAAAATCCTCTTTTGTTAATACATGTAATGAAAGATTTAATGAATCTATTAAACGAATTTTATTACTAGAAAAATTATTTGAAAAATTTTCAATAGAAAATGTATTGGAATGGGCTGAAACTGGTCAAGAAGAGAAAGAAGTTCTAGCTGTAGCCAAGAATTTTAAGATTAATTCAATTATGCTACAACATGCAATGTATTCTACAGCTGAAATCTGGAAAAAGTTTGGGGGATTCTTAGCAAGATTCACACATCCACTAATTAGTCAACAACAAGCTGTTTGGGGTGATTCCACAAAGAATTTTGCCATGTCTAATGGCCATCAAGACAAAAATCTCTTAAAAGTAGGTAGTCCTCGACATGATAACTTTTTCAATTTTCAACAAAAATCTTCAAAAACTGGATTAATTTTACTAGCTACTACTGGTGCATCAGGTATATTCACTGAAGGTTCTACAACTGATGCTTTTGTCAAATTCGATAATTTTGTCCGCGAAGTTTGTAAGGTTATAAAAAAATTTCCCGATAAAAAATTAATTGTTAAACCACATCCTCAATCTGATTTCATCAATAATATTACAAGTCTCATAAAAGATATTGATCCGAAAATCAAAATTGTTTATAACGCTAATCTACCCAAACTTATTTCTGTTTGTGATGCAGTAATAAGCTTCAATACATCAACGATTTTACTAGAATCTATTATCATGAATAAACCTGCAATTGATTTACAAACAGAAACTTGGCCAAAAGAAAATGAAATTGTTAAAATGAATGCTGTACACGCAATTAATGATATTTCAAAAATTGAATCTGAATTGACCAAAGTATTATACGATGACAATATTCAAAGTGAATTATTAAAAAACTCTAAACTTTTCTTGAAACATTATCTATACAATCATGGTTTCGCATCAAAAACTATGGCCAAAATATTAAATGACAATTAAATATCTATGTGATGTAATAATATAGTAATCATTTTATTAGTTTTCCATTTTTAATAATCACATTGCCTGAATTTGAATTAAATGGAAGATTTCTCGGAGATGGACACCCACCTTTAGTGATTGCTGAGATTGGCATTAATCATGATGGTGACTTTCAAAAGGCAAAACAAATGGTTACTGATGCACATAATTCAAATGCAGAATGTGTTAAATTTCAATCTCATATCATTGATGATGAAATGATTGAAAATGATGTAATTCCTGGTAATGCTGATGAATCAATTTGGTCAATTATGAAAAGATGTGCGTTTTCCGAAGAACAAGAATCTGAATTGAAAGAATACACTGAAAAATTAGGAATGATCTATCTTAATACTCCATTTTCAAGAGCAGCCGCAGATAGACTTGATAGAATGAAAATTTCTGCATTCAAGATTGGTTCAGGTGAGTGTAATAATTATCCATTAATCGAACATATCTCAAAATTCAAGAAACCAGTAATCATGAGTACTGGAATGAATTCAATCCAATCAATAAAAAAAAGTGTTGATATATTCGAAAAACATAAAATCCCATTTGCACTGTTACATGTAACTTCACTTTATCCAACTCCATATGATAAAGTTCGTTTGGGTGCATTATCTGAATTAAGAAATGAATTTCCCAATGCAATTATTGGATTAAGTGATCATAGTTTAGGGAATTATACATGTTTTGCAAGTATTGCACTGGGTGCTTCAATAATTGAAAAACATTTTACATCAAATAAGAACTGGCCCGGCCCCGATATTTCATTATCAATAGATTCTAATGAATTAAATGAATTAATTATTGGTTCCAGAGCTATTTTTGCATCTTTGGGAGGAAGAAAAAATATCTTAAATGAAGAAAGTATAACATCTAATTTTGCTTATTCCTCTGTAGTTTCAATTTCTGATATTAAGAAAGATGAATTATTTACAAAAGAAAATATCTGGGTTAAACGTCCAGGCACTGGAGAAATTAGAGCGAGTGAATTTGAAAAAATTATTAATAAAAAAGCTAAAACTGACATAAATAAAAACATGCAATTAAAATGGGATATGATTGACTAAAAGAAAAATAGTTTTTTTAACTGGAACTCGAGCTGATTTTGGAAAATTAAAACCATTAATCGATGAAATCGAACAATCCCCAAACTTTGATTGTTATATCTTTGTCACTGGCATGCACACTCTAAAAAAATATGGCAATACCTCTCACGAAGTAATAAAATGCAACTATAAAAATATAGAAATTTTTGATAATCAGAAAAACTCCAAAAAACAAGAGATTATTTTAGCAAATACCATCAGTGGATTTTCTGATTATGTTGAAAAATTATGCCCAGATATGGTTATAGTCCATGGTGATAGAGTAGAAGCACTTGGTGGAGCAATTGTTGGTTCATTAAATAACATACTTGTTTCACATATTGAAGGTGGTGAAATATCTGGTACAATTGATGAATTAATTCGTCATGCTGTAAGCAAATTATCTCATATACATTTTGTAGCAAATTCTGATGCAAAAGAAAGACTATCACAAATGGGAGAAACAAAAAATACTATATTTCTAATTGGTTCTCCAGAAATAGATGTCATGCTAAATTCAAATCTACCTTCTTTAGATGAAACAAAATTAAGATATGAAATACCATTTACAAAATACTCTGTTTTTATTTTCCATCCAGTTGTAACCGAATTAGATTCTATAAAAAAACAAATTAAAGAAGTTGTTGATTCTCTTGTAGAATCTAACCAAAATTATATCGTTATTTATCCAAACAATGATCCTGGCTCTGAAATTATAATTGATGAAATAAATAAAGTAAAAACGAATGAAAAATTTAAAATTTTTCCATCTATAAGATTCCAAAACTTTCTTACATTATTGAAACATGCAAGTTTTGTGATAGGCAATTCAAGTGTCATAATTAGAGAATCTGAGGTATATGGAACTCCTGCAATAAATATTGGAACTCGACAAAAAAATCGTAGCAAAAATGATGAAATCCTCAACGTAAATCCTCTTAAAAATGAAATCTTGAATGCCATTAAAAAATCTCATTCATTAAAATTGGATCCAAAAAGTTTCTTTAGTGATGTTACGAATAGTGCAGAACATTTTTTTGAAATCCTCAACGATTCATTAATTTGGGAAACATCAATACAAAAACAATTTGTTGATAATGAAAACTTCATACAGACATCATTGAACTCAACTTCGAATAGTTAGAATGAAACCTGTTTGTTTTATTGCAGCAAGAGGAGGTTCTCGAGGAGTACCAAATAAAAATATAAGAATTATTGGTGGTAAACCACTAATTGCCCATACAATTGAAAAAGCAATTAAATCGAATATTTTTAGCCATGTTATAGTCTCCACCGATAGTAAAAAAATTGCAAATATATCAAAAAAATATAATGCTACTATTCCATTCATCAGACCAAAAAATCTATCCACACATAATGCTGATGGAAAAGATGTCATATTACATGGAATAAAAAAACTTAATTCGCTAGGCTACAAATTTGATACTCTTGTTTCATTAGACTGTACAGTTCCATTCATAAAAATTTCAGATATTAAACGCTCTATCGTATTAATGAAAAAAAAGAAATTATCCGTTGTTTGTAGTGTTTATGAGCAGCATCTAAATCCATATTTCAATATTGCTGAAATAAATTCTAGAGGTTATCTAAAATTAGTAAAAATCCAAAAAAATCGTCCTAAAAATCGTCAAGATGCTCCAACTGTATATCAAATGAATGGATTATACACAATCAATGTGAAAGATTTTCTTAAAAATGGTAAAAAAATATTTGAAAAAATGTATCCGCTTGTTGTTGACATACAAACTGGATTGATGATAGATACAAATTTTGAGTTTAAACTTGCAAAATTAATTTTTGATGCAAAAAAAGTTTGAATCTACCATGCAGTCCAACCGCCATCTATGACTAAATTTGAACCAGTCATATATGACGATGCATCTGACATTAAAAATAAAATTGCACCGTTATAGTCTTCTTTCTTAGCCATTCTTCCTAACATTGTTTTTTCCGAATATCTCTTTATGAATTCCTTTTTTTGATAAGAATCATCTTGAACTCCTCCAAGAGTTAATGTATTTACGCGTATGTTCTTCTGATGCCAATATGCTGCTAGATATCTAGTTAGATTAATTATTGCACCTTTTGATGCTGCATATGAAACAGGTGAATTCAAATTACTATTTCCATAAATTCTTTGGTCTGCACCTGAAATTCCATATATGGATGAGATATTCACTATAACTCCTTTTTTCTGTTGAACCATAACCTTACCAACTTCTTGACAACACAACAATACACCTGTAAGGTTTAGTTCCATCGCTTTATTCCATATCTCAATTGGAAATGTTTCAAATGAATTTGCTCCATTCTTAGATTGAGATTTTGCATGATTTAAAAAAGCATTATTTATGAGACCATCAATTTTACCAAATTCCTTTTTTATAGATGATACCATTTTTTTAACCTGATTTTTGGATGTGATATCTACATCTAAACAAATTGGATTAGTCTGAAAATTTTCATTAATTTGTTTTTTTAATGCTTGATTCTTTGTAACATTGGTATCCACTAAAACTAAATTTGCTCCCGCATCGCTTAAAATTTGTGCATATTGTGAACCTAATAATCCTGCACTACCTGTAAGAACAATAACCCTGTCTTTTAAATCAAATATTTTGTTAAGTCTTTTAAATTTCATTAATGTTTAACCTATACCCTATCATTTTTATTCCCTTTTAGAATTTACTGTTAATTTTTCTTAGGAGTTAATACATATGCAATTTTCCTATTCCTAACAGTATTTACTTCATAATCTATAAAAATCCCCTTTTTTTGATTAATGCATTTTTCAAAATTATACATTAACTCTACCATTTAAGCAAAAATATGATATTACCCTAATTGATGTTGATAACAAAAATGAATATGCCAGTTCTACCATGCCTAAGAACTTGTCTAACTGTAAATACTCTCCTAAAATTAATGACATTGATAAAAAATTAAAGTTGGACAATAAACAGTAAATTCTAAAAGGGAATAAAAAAATGATTATAGTATGTTTAAAGGAAAAAAAATTTTAATTACTGGCGGAACAGGCTCGTTAGGAACTGCACTAACTAGAAGGCTACTATCTTTAGATGTAGAACAAATTCGAATTTTTAGTAGAAATGAGTATAAACAAATCTCAATGGAATCTGAATTAAATGATGATAGATTAAGATTCCTTATTGGTGATATTAGAGATGAAAAAAGACTGGTTAGAGCTACCGAAGAAGTTGATATTGTATTCCATGCTGCAGCTTTAAAACATGTACCTAAAGTGGAATATAATCCATTTGAGGCAGTAAAAACCAATGTACAAGGTTCACAAAATGTGATTGAAGCATGTCTAGCTAATGATGTTGAAAGAGCAGTCTGTATTGGGACTGACAAAGCAGTTTCTCCTTTAAACACATATGGTGCAACTAAACTTCTTATGGAAAAATTATTTGTTAATGCACAGCAGTACTCAAATCCAAAAATCCACCCAACAAAATTCTTTGCTGTACGATATGGAAATGTTTTTGCTAGTAGTGGCTCCGTAATCCCAAGATTCATTGACCAAATAAAGAAACAAGAAGAAATAACTATCACCGACAAAAATATGACTCGATTTAGTATTACTATGGAACAGGCCTTAGATTTTATTTTGAAAGCTACAGAAATAGGAAATGGAACAGAAATATTCATTCCTAAATTAAAATCATATTCTCTTGAACAAATCTATAAAGTATTATCACAATTAGCCGAAACTAAAAATGAAAAAATTATTGGAATTCGACCTGGAGAAAAACTTCATGAACTATTAATCAATTTTGATGAAATGCGTTATTCATGGGAATTTGAAAATTTATACATGATTCTTAATTGGCAATATAATGATAATTATCTTAATACAAATTATCCAGGAATCAAGAAATTTGATAGCACTGAAACTTACTCATCAAATAATACTGAACCATTAACAGATGATGAGTTAAAAAATAACATTAGTAATCTAGGTTTATTATAATATGAGAAAAACTTCTAGAAATATTCTAAATGATAAAAATCACACTTTTGTAATTGCAGAAGCTGGATCAAATTGGAGAACTAAGGATCTTAAAACAAGTGTTATGCGTGCAAAAAAAATGATATATGTTGCTAAAGCTTCAGGTGCTGACGCAATAAAATTTCAAACATATTCTTCTGAAAAAGTCTATGTTCCTAATGCTGGAAATAGTAATTATCTTTCAAAATCTGGTATAAACAAATCAATTAATCAAATTTTTGATCAGTTTTCAATGCCATATAGTGTTTTGAACGAATTACATAATTACTGTAAAACACAAAAAATTCAATTCATGTCAACACCATTTTCAGTGTCTGATGCCAAGGCAGTCAACAAATTTGTAAAAATTCACAAAATTGCGTCATATGAAATTAACCATTTATCTTTACTAAAATTCCTTGCTGGAACAAATAAACCAATTATTGTATCAACTGGGGCTGCAACATTCCAAAAAATCTCATATGCAATTAAAACTTTAAAAAAATATGGCGCAAAACAAATCTTTCTTTTACAATGTACTGCATCATATCCTGCTCCTATCATCTCTCTAAATCTATCATCAATCCCTGCATTAAAAGAAAAATTCAAGATTCCTGTAGGTTTCTCTGACCATAGCATTGATCCTCTTGTTGCACCATTACTGGCGATTGGATATGGTGCAACAATTATTGAGAAGCATTTTACATTAAATAGAAAATTTGCTGGTCCAGATCATGCCTTTGCAATAGAACCAAAAGACTTGAAAAAATTAGTATCTTCTATTAGAGATGCAGATGCTGCAAAAGGAACTGGCATAAAGACTGTAGAAAAAACTGAGAAAGAATTAGAAAGATTTGCTACTCGTTCTGTTCAAGCAACAACAATTATTCACAAAGGTGATAAATTAGAATTTGAGAAAAATTTTGAATTACTTCGACCTGGAAAAAGAAGTAGAGGCGCTGATGCCATTTTTATCCATAAAATAAATGGCAAAATTTCTCGAAGAAAAATTCTAACTGGTGATGGAATCAAAATTAATTACGTTTACTAATAATCGAAATTTTTGATAAAACGACAAGATTCCACCATTTCCCATTTCTGAAAATATAATCCCTCATGACTGCATCTGGTTCAAAACCTAACTTTTGGAAAAAATTTATGGATTTCTTATTGTATTCGATTACTTCTGCATCAATCCTATGAATTTTCAATTTTTTAAATCCATATTCTAACAATAAATTCAAACTTTCAGTTCCAATTCCTTTTGAATGAAGTCTAGTTTTTCCAATAATTATTGCAATTTTTGCATTTTTATTATCACTATCAATTTGAACAAAACCACATATTCCTATAGGATTTTGTTTATCATTGATTATAGTAAACATTCTCTCTTTTGTATTTATAGAATTAATTCTATTAAACCATGAATCTTGTTGTTTTAAATTTAAAAGGATGAATTGTGTATTATTTTGCCAGATATCTGAAGTATTTCTCCAATCTCTAAAAAATTTAAGATCTTCTTGTTTTACTTTTCTTAAACTAATGATTTTTCCTTTTAACATGTTCATGCAAATTTGTTTATATTTGTAATAACTTTGTCTACTTCAGACTTAGTAAGATTTGGATGCATAGGTATTGTAACAATACTCTTGCCAACTTCTTCTGTAACTGGAAGTTTAATTGATTTGTTATAAAATGACATTTTATGAATAGGCTTGTAATGTGTACCTGTCTCAATACCTCTTTCAAAGAGTTTTTTTCTAAAAGAATCTCTATTCTTAACACAAATCCAATACAAGTGATATGAACAATTTTCTAAAAATGGGATTTTTCTTGGAACATTCAATTCTTTTTCATAAATCTTTGCAATTTTCTTCCTTTTATTATTCATTTTATTCAATTTCTTTAATTGAGATAAACCAATTGCAGCAGATATTTCATTCATGTAAAAATTCCATCCAATTTTATCTACATCATAATCACTTTCAACTCTATTAGAAATACCACACCAACGTTTTGATTTTAGTTCAAGTTCCATTTTCTTATAATCTGGATGATTTATCGTAATTGAACCACCTGTTGGCATTGCTAAATTCTTGACAGGATGATAACTAAAACATACAAAATCACTACTACTACCAATCATCTTTCCATTTAGTCTTGCACCACATGCATGTGCTGCATCTTCAACAATCATTAAATTTGATTTTAATTTTTTTAATTTTTTTCCATCTACTGGAACTCCACCAAAATGAACTGGTATGATACATTTAGTTTTCTTAGAAATCTTTCTCTTGACATCTTCCTCACTGATACAGAGTGTCTTCGGATCAATATCTGCAAAAATTGGTATTCCACCATTGTAAATGACCGCATGTGCTGTACTAACAAACGATAATGAAGGTAAAATTACTTCTTTACCTTTAATATTGCATTGTGATACTGCAAGGTGTAATGCAGATGTTCCACTATTTACTGCAACACACGATTTAGAATTTACAAATTTTTTGAATTTTTTTTCAAATTCATAAACTTGATTTTTTCCATCTCCTGATGCCCAGTTTCCACTCTTCACTGTTTTTAGAACTGCATTAATCTCTGTTTTTTCTACAACAGGATCAAATAATTTAATTTTCTTCATTTTATTTGTCTGTGGAAAGTTTGGAATAAATGTATGAATTATGCCATTTCCTATTCCTCCATAACTTATCTCTTAAAATTCCCTCTTTAACAAAATTTAGAGATTCAAATAATTTTATATTTTGAGGAATTGTATCAAATATTTCAACCCATAATCTACGCATGTTTAATTCTTCAAATCCAAACTTTTCTAATAATGAAATTGTTTCTTTTCCCTGTTTTGTTTTTTGCCAGTTTTTCAAATAAAGAATTATTGAAATTTCACAATGACGATTTTTCCAATCTATGTAGGTCAAACCACAAACTCCAATTAGTTTTTCCTGCTTATCTGTAACTCCAAACATCAAAAATTTTGGTGGGTTATCTTTGTGAATCATTTCAAACCATTCCTTTTGATTAATCATATTCAATAATCGATATTCACGTGTATGATTTCTGTTGATTGGATCATTTCTCCATTTCTTCAAAACCTTCAAATCTTCAATTTCTAATGAACGTAAATTGATATTTTTTCCTTCAAACACACAGTCACATCTATTTTTGTATAAAAAAACATTACGAGCTATATTTCAGTAAACTTGTAACTATGCAAATCAATAGGAAAGCTAAAAAATAAAACCCAATATTCCTTATTATGAAGTATGTTTTTTGCGCTTATAGAGAGCACTCATTTAATGTGTATAAAAAATTAAAAAAACGATATAGTGACATTATTCTGATAAATAAAAAAGAAAATCTAACAATTAAGAAAATTAAAAAAATCAACCCAAAGTATATTTTCTTTCCAGATTGGTCCTGGATTGTACCTGACGAAATCATTTCTAATGTAAATTGTATTTGCATACACGAATCTAATTTACCAAAATTCCGTGGTGGCAGTCCAATCCAAAATCAAATTATTCGAGGAATAAAAAATACAAAATCAACAGCTTTTCTTATGAATTCAAAACTCGATGCAGGTGATATACTTTTACAAAAAAATCTTTCATTAGATGGAAGTCTTGACGAAATATTTTCCAATATAGAAAAAAACAATTACGAAATTATCACTAAGATTATTCAAGGTAAATTCAAAAAACGAAAACAATCTGGAAAACCTAGTTCTTATAAAAGACGTACTCCAAAACAAAGCGAGTTAAAGAATTTGAATACCTCAAAATTATATCTTCATAATTTCATTAGAATGTTATCAGATCCATATCCAAATGCATTCATAAAAATTGGAAAAAAGAAAATTATTTTCAAATCTAGTAAATTTGACGGAAAAACTCTATCCATTGAAGGTGTAATAGAATGAATATTCTTGTTCTTGCAGCTCATCCAGATGATGAAATATTGGGAATGGGTGGAACCATCAAAAAATTTACCAAGCAAAAAAATAATGTAAAAATTGTGATATTTGCAACTGGAATAACTGCACGTAGATCTACAAATTACAAAAATTCCCCTAATTATGAAATAGATAATAAAACTAATCAAAAAATGAATAAACAAATCATTTCACTAAGAAAAGATGCAAAGAATGCTGCAAAGATTTTAGGTGTTAATGATATTGAATTTCTAAATTTTCCAGATAATGAAATGGATCTAATATCTAATTTACAAATTACAAAAGCAATTGAAAAAATTATTAAAAAATTCAAGCCTGATCAAGTTTTTACGCATACAAATTTTGATGTTAATGTTGATCATCGTGCTCTCTACAATGCTACTCTTACTGCAACTAGACCAAAAAAAGGTTCTAAAATAAAAAAAGTCTTTGCTTTTGAAATTCCTTCTTCTACAGAGTGGTTTTTTCCAACACAATTCTCTCCAAATGTATTCGTAAATATTGGTAGCGAAATTAAAACAAAAATTCAAGCACTTAGTAAGTATAAAACTGAAATAGAAGATTATCCTCATCCTCGCTCAAAAGTCGCGATAGAATCAATATCAAAAAAATGGGGTTCAGTTTCTGGTTATAAAAACGCTGAAGCATTTTACCTAGTTCGTGAATTAACAGATTAAAATTATTTCAAAATTATAAACTAGTCTTGTTCTAATGGTTTTGGTGTTACTTTGGAATTAATTTTTTGAATTTCTGGATTATCATTTAAAATTTTAATAATATCTTTAGTAATTATTGGTCTATTCTTAATTTTTTTTACAATTTGTTTTACTAACAAAAAATCTTCTTCCTGATCTACAGTATATCTAAATTTTGAACAGTCAAATGATTGTGTTAGATGTTTGATATTGAATTTGTTTGGGTTGTTATAAAAATAGGGGGTTACATGCTCTCTCTCCGATTTTTTGCTTGTATTTTCCCACGCATTTTCTAATGAATTAAATGAAAATATTTCTACTTCTGTTCCATATGGAAATGTTCTATTAACAGAATTTGTTAAATAATCATATTTTGCTACATGATACTCTTCAATAGCTAAATTAACAACCTCTGGATCTATTAGTGGATTATCTCCCGTTAATCTCATGATATGTTTTAATGAAAATCTTTTTGCACATTGATAATATCTATCTAACACATCCAATTCATTACCTCTAAAACAAATAACATTTAGTTTTTTTAGATAATCCTCTAAAACATCATTTTCTTTACTATCAGGAATTGCAATAATTAATTTATTAATTCTAGTCTGATCGAGTTGATCAATTAAAAAATCTATAATTCTATGTGATTCGTCAATATTGAGTAATACTTTTCCAGGTAACCTAGTTGAGCCCATACGCGCTTGTAAAATACAATCTATCTGTAAATTATTATTATTTTCATCCAACATTTTGACTATTCCTCTAAGATTACAGATTTCTTCATTATAGATGATTTTTTAATTCCTAATGCAGTTTTTAGTAAATACGTTCCTTGCTCAAAATTATTAATGGATTTTTTCTTATTTTTTATACAATTAAAAAAATGTTTTAATTCTTTTAGATACATTTCATCTGTTTCTTCTTTTTTCACTTTTAGTACTCTTCTCCATTTTTTACTTTTTATCGAATAGATCTTTACTTCATTTGTAAGAGAATTCCATTCTATTGTTCCATTTGTCCCTACAATTTTACAAGAACGTACCTCAGGTCTTTGAAAATAATCGAGATGAACTTCCGCAACAATATCATTTTTGAACTTAAGAATAATTGCAGAAAGGTCATCTGTTGTAACTTTTAGATCACTGAATTTTCCTGTCATCGAAAAAACTTCTTTAATTTTTCCAAAAAACCAATACAAATAATCTAATTCATGAATACATGTTAAAACAACTCCTCCTCCTAAATCATCTCTTGCTGCATAACCTTTTGAATAGTCTTCATATGGGTGCCAGTCAGGTAAATACGTCCCACATTCGACTTTAACAGAAATAATTTTTCCTATTTTTTTTTGTTCAATAAGTGATTTAATTTTTTGAATACATTTATGAAATCTAAAATTACAACCAACTAGAGTAACAATTCTTTTTTCTTTAACAATTTGTAAAAGATTCCTTATCTGTCTCAAATCATTTGATAATGGTTTCTCAATAAATAGATGTAATCCTTTTTTTGCAAGCTTTAATGCTATTGGTATATGATTAATTGTTTCATTAGTAATGAAAGCAACATTAGGATTTTCTTTAAGACATAAATCCAAATTATCAAAAATTTTTATATTTTTTCTACGTATTAATTGTAAATCAGTTCTTCTAGTATAAACAATAATCTCATAATTTGTTTTAGAACAAATATTTATTAGATGTCGTTTTCCAATTGAGCCTAAACCAACAATTAGAATTTTCATCTACACGATAAAATTTTTCCTAGTAAATAGAACTTGCTCTCTATTAATCTAAAGTTTTTATTAATGCTAAAAAAGAATCAGAAAGTACTAATGAAAGATAAGATTGTTGTCTGGTTAGATTCTAATCTAATGCAGTATTGTGCTTGTTATTATCTACAAAAGGAAATCGACGCTGATTTTTATGCAATTATAAATGTCACAAATAAACCAAGAATTTTTTTTGAGAACCAAACTCTGGTAAATTTTAAAAAAATTTGGTTTTTTCATGATAACACATTGCCGATAAAAACTCCTGATCTCAAGTATCTTTCCTCATTTGAAAAAAATCATAAAATTGATCTGTGGAAATTGGCAGTTAACGATAGAATATTTTACAATTTTAATGATTTCTATCATTTTTCCAAAAATGAAATTCTGTCAATTTTAGAAAATGAATGTAGGTTCTTTGAGAATGTGTTAAATGAAATAAATCCTAATTTTGTAATAATGCATGAACCATATCAGCATCATGATGAAACATTTTTTGAGCTATGTAAATCTAAAAACATCAAAACTATGGCATTTTATTTTTCAACATTTGGGTATAACTGTGAAATTTCTGAAAATGTTCACTATGCAGATGATATTTCTAATATTGAACAAAAAACAAAGTATAGAAGTTTTCCCGAGCTTGTAGAACATTATGAATCATTGAAAGTATCCGACAGAATAAAAAAACAAAATGTTGATCCTTTTGGAAATAAATCAAATATTGCATTAGCCGCATTTGATTATTTATTTAAAACAAAAAATGATAACACTAAAACTCATTATTCATATTTTGGACATTCAAAAATTCGAGCTCTATCTAATGCAATTTCAGGTTCAATCAAAACTAAATCTCGTTGGAATTTCATTGAAAAAAACCTTGTTAAGAATATTGATTTAAATCAAAAATTCGTTTATTATCCATTACATATTGAACAAGAACGTTCAACGCTTATCGTTACACCTTTTTACACTGATGATATTGAATTCATAAAAAATATCATTAAATCACTCCCAATAGATTATACTCTCTATGTCAAAGAACATCCAAGTCAACTCACAAGACATTGGAGAGATAAAAAAGTCTATGAAGAATTAATGAGCATCCCAAATGTTACTGTTATTCACCCTCATGTCTCATCCTTAGATTTAGTAAAAAACTGTTCTTTGGCAATAACTAAAAGTGGAACTGTTGCTCTAGAAGCTGCTTTTTATGAAAAACCTGCAATTACTTGTGCAGATTTTGATTATACTATAATACCATCAATTGAACGATTACAATCTATTGAAGAATTACCAAAATTAATAACAAATTGTTTAGAAAAACAATTTGATTCTAAAATTCTTGATGAATATGTATCATTTAAAGAAAAAAACACATTCTCATTTGATGGAACTGAGTTTGAAATTAATTCAGCAAAGAAATTTTTTCATGGAGGACGTCTTGCTGATGTAGATATTACTAATGAAAAAATGTCTGAATTTCTAAAAGAAAATGAAGAAAACTTGAAAATTCTTGCAAAAGCATTTGTAAATAAAATAAATTACTTCAAAGAAAAAAGTAATTTATAATCTTTTTAACGCATAATATTACATAGAGATCTTTATCAATAAATAACAAATTCTAATTAGTTAAATGGGAATTTTTGGAAATATTCGTGGAATTAAAGATATTGGCATATTGGGTTTTTCTAATCTAATTGGTTCTGGAATATCTGCACTATTTTGGATTTATCTTGCTGGTGTACTTGGTGCAGAAAATTATGGTGAATTAAGTTTCTATATCTCGATTGCTGGAATTGCAACTTCTGTATCATTTATTGGCGGTCCTATGGCAATCACCGTTTTGGTTGCAAAAAAAGTAAAAATTGAATCAACCATACATCTGTTTTCAATTTTAGGTAGTATCATTGCAGCAATTATTCTATATTTTGCATTTACAAATGTTGGATTGTCTATCTACGTGTTAGGTGCTGTAATTTACAATCTTGGTGTATCTGAATTATTAGGTAGAAAATTCTACAAAAAATATTCACTATATTTTATTACACAAAAAATATTATTCGTTTTGCTTTCATTAATGTTATATTATGTTATAGGACCAGAAGGAGTTCTTCTAGGAATTGGTTTATCGTTTATACCATTTGCAATTCCAATATATCTATCTTTTAAAAACACACCAATTAATTTCCAACTTTTAAAAACCAAATGGAAATTTATGAGCAGTAATTTTTTGATAGATCTTGCTCAAGTATTCAACGGACAAATTGATAGATTGTTAATTGGACCATTTTTTGGATTCACTGTACTTGGAAATTATTATCTTGCAATCCAAATACTAAATCTCTTGGCTATTATGCCTGAGATTGTAAAAAAATATACTTTACCTGAAGAGTCTAGTGGAGAAAATACAAATAAAATAAAAATTTTAACCGTAATTTTTTCTATAATTTTGGCTTTAGTTGGAATATTCATTGCTCCTGAAATAATTCCAATAGTATTCCCTGAATATATTGAAGCAATTGATTTGATCCCTGTGATTTCCATATCGATAATTCCTACTACTGTGTACACATTATACGTATCAAAATTCCTCTCTCTTGAAAAAAGTGCTTATATTGTAATTACTAGCATTGTCTCAATAATTATATTGGTCATAGGTATTTTTACTCTTGGAAATTTTTTAGGAAATATTGGATTAGCATATTCACTTGTATTATCCGATATAGCTAGAGCACTAATGATATTTTGTTTTAGTCGTACCCAAAAAATTAAAGATCTAAGAAATTAATTCATTTTATATTTATCAAAAGTAAAATACATGTTCTAGATAGTGATGTTGATATACATCTAAAAAAAAATTAATATTATGAAATACTGCAAAAAATGTTTGTATCCAGATACAAAACCTCAATTAACATTTGACAAAAACGGCATATGTAGTGCTTGTATAAATAATGAATCAAAGAATCTTGTAGATTGGGAAAAAAAGAAATTAGAATTCATTGAAATTCTTGAAAAATATAAAAATAAAAATGGAAATAATTATGATTGTATAATACCTGTTAGTGGAGGAAAGGATTCTACTTTTCAGACTTACACAATAAAAGAAACATTCGGTTTGAATCCATTAGTTATTAACTTTCATCCTCATGATCAAACCGAAATTGGAAGAAAGAATTTAGAAAGTCTGAAACAATTAGGTGTTGATTGTATTGAATTCTCTGCAAACCCTGATGTCTATTTTAAATTGGCAAAATTTGGATTGCTTGAACTAGGAGATTTTCAATGGCCTGAACACATTGGAATTTTTACAGTGCCAGTAAAAATAGCTGTAAAATTCAATATCCCTCTAATCATTTGGGGTGAAAATCCTCAACTAGAATATGGACAACCTACCAATATTGATGCTGATACAATTCTTGACAGAGAATGGAATGAAAAAAACGGTGGTTATTTTCTTGATAAAATTAAACCAAAAGACATGATAAAATATGGATTCAAAAAAGAAGAACTGTTACCATACATCTATCCATCTGATGATGAAATAAAACAGGTCGGTGTTACTGGTGTCTTTCTGGGTTCGTATATCAAATGGGACATATTCAAACAACTAGAAATTGTAAAAAAATTAGGTTTCTCCGAAAATGATGAGCTTAAAGAAGGCACTTATGATAAATGGGAAAATCTAGATGTTTTTTTCACTGTTTTTCATGATTATTTTAAATTTTTAAAATTTGGATTTGGTAG
>Ga0315316_10000963_pt1 | contig 19577 bp, 26 predicted proteins | sample M160m3416metaG_FD_203702 | JGI IMG/M metagenome (GOLD analysis project Ga0315316, IMG submission 203702) | Ammonia-oxidizing marine archaeal communities from Monterey Bay, California, United States - M1 60m 3416 | ecosystem: Environmental > Aquatic > Marine > Intertidal zone | place: USA... | reverse complement strand
TTTTAAAGCAGCTCCTGTATCTAATAAACCGTCAAAAGTTGTTGCAGTTGCAGTTCCTGTTATGGTTACTCCACCACTTGCAGTTTCAAGTTTCTTAGTTCCGTTGTGATAAAGTTCTACTGCTGCAGCTTGAGTACCAATAACTTGATTTGCATTACCTGCAGCATTCATAACTTTAAATTCGTTAGAAAGTATTTGTAAACCACCTGTTCCTGTATCAGCAATTATGCTATTGGAACCATCATGGTAAATTTCTAAATCATTATCAGTAGTTCCAAATCTTGCTTTAACATTATCGTTGAAATCTACACCTGTTGCTCCACCGACTGAACTTGCATCTGCCCATGTTAGTCCACCAGTATTTCCTGATTGTTTTTGTAAATATTGTCCATTACTACCAGCATTACTGATTTGAAGTCTAGCTTCATCTACTGCCTCATCAGCAATTTTAGCTTGAGTTACAGCATCGTCAACCATAGACGCAGTAACTACTGCACTAGCTGCTAGTTGGTCAGCACCTACAGCATCATCTGCTATTTTTGCTTGAGTTACATTATCATCTCCAATATGAGCTGTATCAATACTACCATCAACATAGTGTTCACTATCAATAGCATCGTCAGCTATCTTTGCTCCAGTTATTGCATCGGCTGCAATCTTTGCTGTAGTTACATTTAAGTCAGCAATATGAGCTGTATCAATACTACCGTCTGTATAGTGTTCAGAATCAACCGCATCATCTGCAATCTTAGCTCCTGTAATAGCATCAGCTGCAATCATACCAGTTTCAACAGCTGTACTTGCTATTGTAACAGCTCCAGCATTAGAAATTGTAACATCACCCGATACTGCTACTGGATTAAAATTAGTACCATCTGCAACCATAATATGACCCGATGTATTTGTACCCATAGTAATGTCATCACCACTTATAGTCAAGTCTCCAGTAATTGTTACACTATCTGCAAAAGTTGCTCCACCTGCAGAAATATCTGCTAAATCATAACCAGTACCACCAGTATTTACGGTAGTTCCAGGGTCTGCTTCTAATGTATCAAAAAATGTAAAAGGTGTGCCTGTAGCACTTTGGTCTCTAAATATACCTGCATATTTAGCAGTACCACCAACTCCATACTTACCATAGAATCCAAAGTCTACTGCATCTGCACTTGTACCTTGGTCTTTAGCAAGTTTTAACATTGCATCTGCTACTTCAACAGTTGTAGAAGAAACAGTTGTTGTTGTTCCGCTTACGGTTAAGTTTCCAGTCACTGTTAAATTATCTGCAACAGTAACTTCTGAAGTAGCGTGTCCTATCGTTACTGCTATACCTGATGTTTCAGTAGCAAGTTTTAAAGCTCCATCTGAATTTGTAATATACCCGTTTGTACCATCATGATAAACTTCTAAATCATTACCAGTGCCATATCTTGTTTTAACACCATCGTTAAAATCTATTCCAGTACTTCCTCCAACACTTGACCCACTTACAACTAAATCAATAGTACCATCAGCATCTTGATATGTTGCAGTAATATCTGTTTCTGTATTACCATCAAACATAGCTCCAACTGTATCTTGAATAACTTCACTTAAATCAATATTACCTGAGCCATCAAAAGATACTCCATGTATTGTTCTAGCTGTAGCTAAAGCAGTAGCTGTAGAAGCATTACCTGTAAGTGCTCCTGCAAATCCTGTTGCCGTTACAGTTCCTGTACTCGGATTATAATAAAAATCTCCATCAGATTCTAATCCAACATTACCAGTTGCAGAAGCATCTTCAATAAATGTAATTAAATTATTTTCATTTGTGCTTTCATTATCAGCTACAGAAATATGATTTGCATTTGTAGCAGTTGTAGCATTAGTAACTGTAACTCCTGCTATATGAGTATCAAGAGCTGTTCCTGCAATAGTTATAGCATCTGCTTCTAATGTGCCATTAATATCAGCATCGCCTTCTATATCAAGAGATGCTCCATCTAATTCTCCAGTAACAGTTAAATTTCTAATACCCGTGTAATCTTTGTTAGCATCTAAAATAACTGCTTTAGACGCAACAGCTGTTCCTATAGCTGTGCTTCCTATATCTAATGCGTTAAGTTCGCCAACAACTGCTGTAATACCATCTAGTGCATTTAACTCAGCTGCTGTTGAAGTAACTCCATCTAATATGTTTAATTCCGATGTTGTCGAAGTTACACCGTCTAATATATTTAATTCAGTTGCGGTAGAAGTTACTCCATCTAATATGTTTAATTCTGATGCAGTAGAAGTTACTCCATCAAGAATATTAAGTTCTGATGCAGTAGAAGTTACTCCGTCTAATATATTTAATTCTGAAGTAGTAGCTGTTACACCGTCTAATAAATTTAATTCTGTTGCAGTAGAAGTTACTACTACATCTTCATTTATCTTAGGTGAAGTTAATGTTTTGTTTGTAAGTGTATCTGTTGTTGCTCTACCTACTAAAGTATCTGTTGCTGAAGAAGGTAAAGTTAAAGTAATATCACTACCAGGATTACCTGGTGCTAAAGTTGTTTCATGTGCATCAGCAGTAGAACCTTCAAATATTAAGTTAGTTGTGATAGTACCATTAAATGCAACATTATCTGTAGCTGCATCCCCTAGATTAATTGTACCACCATTAAATGTTGTTGTTCCAGTAACAGTTAAATTACCACCAACTGTTACATTACCTGTAGTAGTAATAGCATCAATATAACCATTTGCAAAATATTTTGTAGAGCTACCTAAATCAATATCACTATCAACATTAGGTAAAAGTTTACCATCTTCAAGATGCATTTGTTGAACTGCTGCTGAAGAAACATCTACATAAAATTCAATATGATTATTTGAAGAATCAATTAAAACTTTATTAAGAGGAGTCGCAACACCAGCATCACCAATAAGACCTATAACAGGACCTTCACCAGTTGTTCCGTCATGTTTATGTCCAGATGTATTAACAAATGTTGCTGCTATTGCATCATATTCATTATTAAATAATGATGCACTAATAGTATCTCCATCTGAAAATGTACTTTGTCTTGTGTATGCCGCCATGTTTAAATCCTTCCTCCTGGGATGTAGTCTACATAAAATCCTGAAACAGTATATGAAGAGCCTGTTCCAGTACTTGATATTCTAAAATTATTAGTAAACCCACTACCAGTTAAATTTACTTTTTGTTGTGGGTATAATGTTTGTCCAAATAAAGCTGTTCCAAAAACACCTGTGCCAAATAAAGATGGACTAGATAAAGTACCTATTGATAATTCTGATGGTTGTGGTACATTTGCATCATCGAAATCATAACGACAAAGCAATTTTAAATTATTATTGGCTCCTTCTGCACGAATACTTGTTTTACAATAATATAATGTTTTACGAACACCTGAATCTCCGTAATCTAAATCAGGTGTTTTATACTCAGCACTTATAGTACTACCATTAAAATTATTTCCAGAATCGTGATTGTATATATAACCGTCAATACTAGAATGATAATAAACTTCATCACCATTTTCATCAAACCCTGAGTGAGTCATCCGAGCTGGTATGCCTGTACATTCACTCCATTCGTATAAAGGAACACCTTCAGAAGATATTTTAAATGTTCCTAGTATTCCTTTTTGTTGTAAATCTGCTGTACCAGACTTATAATAAAATAATCTGTATTGATTTTTTTCTCTAATAACCATACTTGAAAACGTAATAGTTGTTAAACTTGGAAAAATATCATCTCTAAATATAGGAAGTATCTTTCTACTAATAGAACCTAATTCAATATCATCAATACGAGCTGTTCCTGCGATAGTTCTTAAACCATCTGGAGAAAGAAAAATTAAATCTCCACCAATCTCTTGAATAGTTTTACCACTTACACAACCAATATTTTTAGTTACGGATGATAAGACTGCAGTTGTATCTAGGCCAGATAATTGATATATACTATTTTTACAAAATATAATAAGTTTATTACGAAAAGATTTTATACCTACTATTTGGTCTCCAACATCTACTGTACCTGCAGAACTACCTGTAAAATTTTCTGGTGATAACCTAGTACTCCAGGAAACTACTTGTGGATTTTCAGAATGACCTGAAACTATTAATCTTTCTCCAAAAATAGTAACTACTTCTGGGTCTACTGGAGCTGACCTTTTTACTTCTTTAAATGAATAAGTATGTACTCCTGCATTTGTAATTTCTATAACTAATTCACCAATCTTATTAGTACCATCAGCTATATAAAGTTTACCATATTGTTTATTTCCTTCATAAAAAGCAAACTCACAAAGACTTTGAGAACCTCTTGATACTGCACTTCCACTAGATAATTGAGCGGCAGTAGCTCCATTCTTTTTTATAACTTGAGATGATGCACTTGAAGCAAAATTACCATCTGCTGTCATTGATGTATCACTAGCAATACTTAGAACAAGAAACTGTTCGTTATTAATTAATATATCGTCACCTACTGCAAACTCTGAAGAAAAAGAAGTACCACTTCCAGTTATTGTAGCACCTCCTGAACTTACTGATACAGTACCTGTTTTAGATTGATAAGTATCTTTATTAACTTGTGTCCAAGTAGTACCGTCTGCACTATAATAAATATTAGAACCTTGACAAGCTACAACACCTTTAGCATATCTATATATACCTTCAATATCATCTGCATTTCCAGCTGGTTGATTGTTTCCAAATTTACTATAACCATTAACTCTTCTGTATCCTCCGTGAATAGAAGACTCAAAATTATTAAGTCTTTGTGCTACTCCTGGAGTTCTAAAAAGTAATGAGGTACTAGAAACTAAGTCTAACCCACCTTCACAATTTATAGAGATACCTTGTTCAGCCATTTAACAATTCCATGCTCTTCTTGACCAGTAGTTAGCCGAAGTTTTATCTTTTGTTCCTTTTATACCACTAGACCTAGCACAATAAGATGCTTTCCGAGCTGGGTTATTTTTTTTAATTGACATATTAGGGTCCCCAAAATTTACTTTAATAACTTTACCCTTATCATTTTTAACATACACTTTAAATTTTTTAACATCACCTTTCATGGGTTTGTTTAATTTAACTTTTCTACCTTGATATTCAGCCATATTAAATTATAAATTTTTTATTACACATAAAAACTTCTTCTATCATCCATTATAACAGGGAAAGGTTCAAGTAGTTGTTCTCTCATTGTTCTTAAACCATTTTGAAATTCTACATCTGCTAACTGAGCTTGAGACATATTATCTTTAAATTGATGAATATAGTATCTTGCTTTTGCTAATAAAACAGAAGTATATTGTTTTGGAAATACTACAGTATCACCATGTGCTGATAATTCTGTAGGTTGTGTATAAGCATAAAAATAAATTCTATAAACTCCATCAGGTATAGGAGATAATCCAAGTTTATTATTTTCTGGTACTCTTATTACTCTTCTAGGAATACCGTAAGATTGTGTATCACTTTTATCTCTGGCTTCAGATATTCCGTGAGTTCTTTGCCAACTACTTAAAGATAGTGGAGATAATTTATGTATTTCATAAGGAGCAGATTTACCTGATACTCCTTCTTCAGTAACTACCATATTATCCCAATCAATAAAACTATATTCATTTAGTATTGTTTGAGCGCTTCTTAAATCATACCATCTTGTTCCTGATGATGTTTCAATATAAGTATTACCATAATAATTATTAGAAGGGTCTCCTGCAGATAAAAAACTCCATTTATCTTCAGCGTTGCATATATCAAAGTAAGCTCTATTAATAGCGTCTTTAATATATTTTTGTATACCTAACGCAGAACTAGAAAAATTAGAAGAAGTTAATTCAACTTCATTAATTTCTCTAATTAAAGTATTAGTTAAATCCAAATATGTTCTAAATGGAGCAGCCATTATTTAATCCTTTACTATTCTGAAACTTTGTAAGAAGGGGTACCAATGTCAGGTGCACCAATATCAGCTTTTCTTCTTAAATCCATTTTACCATATTGTCTTGGATATTTTTCTTTACTATAATCACAAGAATCTACATTATTCCCTTCTTTTAAGAAAGGTAAATGTTCTGTTATAACATCAGTATATTCAATTCCGTTTTTCATTTTAGCCATTTTTTAAATTCCTTATTATAAAAGAAAGGGCGAAATTAATCGCCCCTTCTAATTATGTATTATTAGTCGATAGCGTAGACTGCTTTCACAATCGCATCGTCTCTAAGAACACTTCTTCCATAAACATGAAGACCTCTTACGATATCACCGAAAGTATCAGTGTCTCGTAGAGTTTCAATATTAAGGATTGACTGAGCAGTTGCTGTAGAAGATATATGTCCTCCTAAGCATTGACCAGTTGAGTTCGTGCCTGAAACTGCAGGACAGTTAGAAGATTTATACATTTGGAATCCTCTAATTGAACCAGACGCAACTAAACCATTTCTTACACCACCATCACCTTGATTAAAATCAGATGACATTAGTTTAGAATCAGTACTTGCTAGTTCTTCATAGAACTCAGGTTTTGCAACAAACCATCTTCCTTCTTCTGGTACAGATGAATCGTCAAGAAGTCTAGCCATTCTAGCCATAATTGCCAAAGGACTAATTTCTGAACTTCCATTACCCATATCAATAGGGTCACCTGAAGTAAAGTTAGCGATTGCTGAACCGTTTCCATCACCACCAAGTTGATGGTCTGGACTTGAAGTAGACACACCTCCGAACATTGTAGATAATACTTCACTGTCCATTGTGTCTTTTAGTGTGTACGCCGCACTTGAAGCGCCTACAGATGCAAAATTGACATGAGACATTCTTTCCTCAATGTCATCGATAATAAACTTAAATGAGTTTGCTTTATCAATAACAAGTGTCGCTTGGGCATCAGTAAGGTATTGTTTTGTTGTCGCTGCTGCTCTCGTATAAGCTGCCACAGATACAGTTGGTTCTTTAATGATTTTAACGGTATCGCCAAAACCACTAATTTCACCAGCGTAATCTGTATTAGTTATAGCTTCAATGACAGAGGATTTCCTGAAGAAGTTTTGAATCTTCTTCGAGAAAATTTCTGGAACCCAATATTCTCCTGTTTGGGTTGAAACTCCTACATCAAAGTTAGAGAGGTTTGCATTCGACGCATTTTGTAATGTACCCATTACTTCCTCCTTAGTTAGTTGTTAATTTAGCAACTAAGTACGAGTAAAATTAGTAAGTCGGATTTCCACTACCGCCATATTTTCTTTGGCTTATATCATTAATGACACGACCTTCAGACATAGCTTCTGTAATAGATTTTTCATTCTTATCAAATTCACTTTGAGACATAGCTGCAATTTGTGAACGAGTCCAAATCTTTTTACTTCCATATCCTATCTCTTTACTATTTTTTACCTGTATCATTTCTGAAGCAGGTACTAAATCGCCTGAGACATTCCTTTTAGTATTAGAAGATTTAAACTTGCCGACATCCTGTTTGAAGAGGTCGATTGCACGAGCAGCTAAAGTAGCATTTGAACCATTACTATAAATCCAACCTTTTATTTCTTCAGGTTGTCTATCAGCCCATTCATGAAACTCATCGGATTCTCGAATCTCTGAGAAGTCTGGGTGTAGTTTTTCTAAAGTTAACTCTGCTTCTTTTATAGAAATTTCTTGATTTTTATCCTGAAGAACTTTTAATTCTTCTTTTAAATCATCAAGTTCTTTTGAAGTTTGAGTATGAGCAACTGATTCAACAACATCGTAAACATCTGGATAATTCTTTTTAAACTCTTGAAGTTCTTCTTTACTTTTAGGAGCTTTATATTTTGGTCTATTAGCTCTTAATTGTGCATGAAGTTCTTCTTCTTTTTGTTTAAAAGAGTTAACCTTAGTATCATAATGTTTTTTTAAATCATCATACCTTTTTTTATAGTCAACTTTTTTATAAGGTTGAGCTTCTTGAGTTACTTCCTCTTCCTGAGCAGTTTCTTCTGTGTCTATCATTGTATCCACAACTACTTTAGGTTTTGGTTGTTTATAACCCATCGCATCATTTGCACCTTCGTATGGTTTTTGTACTGCTTCATCCATAGTATCATAATCAAGATAATCTTTTTTTTGATTATATGGATTAGCTTCTTGTTCATCGTTCTTCGGAGAAGTAGTTCTTTTTTTCAAAAGAGGGTTCTCTTTACTTTCAGTCATTTTTAATCACCTTTCGTTGTTATTGTTGGGGTCTTGCAGAATTGCAAGAGTAGCCGAAAACAGAGTGCCTTGGTGATTCCAGGGTCGCTCTATTTATAAAGTCTACTTGTAGGGGTTTTTCATTAAACCACCACGAGCAGAACTCATGACATCCGTTGGAACAATATCCATAGGAGTAGACTCCATTTGTTGTTCGTCTTGGATGTTCATATCTTTATCGTAATCATCCTCTGCTTTTGCCATCATCTTACGAAGTTTGTCTACACCTAAGTGTTTTACAGACTTAGCTGTAAATACAAACTCTCCGTCTGATAATCTTGCAGGGATTGAGTCGGATGTTTCTGTTCCTGGTCCATCGACTTCGCCTTCACCAGAGAATTCATTAGTAGCATTAGCTATAAACATTTTTGGAATTATATCCAATAACGCTGGAAATGTTTCTATAGCTTGTTCTAAAACTTGTTCATCTTCTGTAGTTAACATTGTTGTATCAATACTAACTTGTAAATCTTCATTATCTAGTTCGTCAATATCAGGTTCTTCATCTTCATCTAATACTGCTTGGTCATTTTCTAACATTTTATCTGTTTCTGCAACAGCTTCTACTTCTTCGTTTTGTTCTTCTATCATATCAACAGGCATTCCACTATTAGGTGAGTCTTGTAATTCTGGGATAACCATACCACCATCATCATAAGCACGATAACCAGGGTCATCTTTAATACTAAATACTTTTTCTTCAAGACCAGCTATTCCACCTGCAGCATACCTAGCTCTTGATGAATCAAATAATCTTTGAGGTTGTCCTGGGTTTTGTACTGAAGAAGGAACTTGTGGAGCTTGTAATCCCATAGTAGGAGCTTTAATTTCTCCAGTAATAGTAGAAAGAGGTTTATCTTCACTACCAGTTTTATTTGAGCCTGGTACTCTATATAATGCTGCGTATCCTGGTGTTGCCATAATATTATTCCTTATTAATTAAAATTCCCATTTAATTTTTATTCCTTTATCTTTTGATTCAGTATTGTAGCCTATGTTTGCACTAAAATTATTTTTATTAAATTCTGCACCAACCCAATTATAATTATCAAAACTTAAATTCTTTGTAGAATTTCCGTACTTTACTTTTGTATAACTAGGTCCATGACTAGATGAATGACCTTCTACAGATATTTTATTTTTGTTTCCCAACTACTCCACCCTTTTTCATAAAGTTTATTTTACGAACTATGTCATAATCTTTTCCTTGTTTTTTCCAACCTTGCATAAACTTCATGTTTGAACTAGAAACTTGAATTGGATTTTTAGGTGACATAGCTCCTGTATTAAATCGTATATATTTTTTATTATTATCACTCACGCTATAAATCCTTTATAGTTTTTCTTTTTTAGTTTTGCTAAACCTTTTGTTGGATAGGTATCTTTTAAATATTCTTTATGTAATTCTTGTTTAAATTCTTTTGGAAAAAGTCCATCTATTTCTTTAGGAGATATTTTTTCTTTTGTATTAAGCCAGTGGTCCCAATGTTTATCATACCAATCAGCAACTTGAATTTTCTTGTTACTCATCTGTATTTATAAATCCTTTTTTATGTGAACCATAAATAGTAAATTGACTTTTATGTAAAGGACCTTCTTGGATATTACTTTCAGGCATAACATTTCCACCCCATCTATATCCTTTTCTTTTAGCTACTCCGCCTTTGTTCATACCATTACCAAATTTTTTATTATAATAACTTTGAGATATGTTTCCCTTATCGAGAGCTTTCTTAGCAGCATCTCGAATTATCTTGTCAAAAAGATTACCTATTTTAACAGGCTGTAGTTTAATTACTTTTCTATCACTCATCTCTTATGCGGACTCCCTTTTTCATAAATAAAACCTTTGTTCCATTTAGCTTTATTAGTTTGAATTTTCATACTTTGTTTACTAGCGTAGTTTCTTTGAACTTCTCCTGGATTTTTGGGCCTCGAAAATAATGCAGCAAATTTTGTTTTATAAAAATCCATACTACCCTCAATATTCAAATAACTTTGTTGTTTTCTTACCAGCTTTTTTAGGTCCTGCAGGTTTTGATGCATCAGTCGTAAATCTATTATATCTCACCTTGTCAAATATACTCTTCTTTTTTACAGGTTCAAACCTATGTTGCTTTGTTCTTGCTTCATTTTTTAAAACAAAGCCTTTTCCCTTCCCTTCAATTTTATAAAAATTTGGATTGGGGTCGGATAAAAATTTATCAAATATGCCCATAGTATTATCTCCTTTTATTCTTTATTAGTATCATTGTAAGTTTTGGTTGTTTCCTGGAGGTGTATTAACTGTTCCAGTAAACTCCATTTCCCCTGGCTGCGGTACATTGCTTGTTCCGATTGTCCCATTGCCAGTTCCTTGACTGTCTGTTCCTGAAGCTTCAGGAGGTAATTCTTGAGAACCGTCCATTGGGGGCTGGTCGTCAGTTGGTGCAGGGTCTTGATTTCCTTGTTGCTGAACATTGTTTTGTAATCCTATAATTTTAGCATATATCTCAGCAGCCGCTGGGTCATTGATAACTTCATTAGGGTCTAAGTCTAAGCTATATGCAAGTTCTTTTATTATTTCAGAAATCTTAACGAATGGTGCAATCGCTGGATTCTGAACAGTTTGTAAGAACATTGTTAGCCTTTGAGACCTTACTTCTTTTTGCATCAAGCTTGAAGTACCTGTTGCCTTTATCTCTAAGTCACCTTCAATGTTTAAGTCGCCTTCGTAAAATTGCATATTCCATTGAAAGAAACTTTCACCAAGTGGTCTTAGTAAATAGTCATCAATGTTTTTGATTACAGTTTTTACGTTCAAGTTCGCTGCACTTAATAACATAGACATACCAGATGCAGTTCTTGTCATACTTTGCACACCAGTTTGTCCGTGAGAGTACGACGGAATACCTGTTGATTCATCAGCAAGTTGTCTAAACTTATCGAACATCATCATGTTCTCTGTTGCTGTATTTGGAAACTTAAGTCCATGTACAGCTTGTCCAGGCATACCTGCTTGTCTTCTAAATATTTTTCCAGGATACACATCCATTGACTGACCAGCTACAAGAGCTGATTCATCTATGTCAAAAACAAGTGAACCTGATAGTGCAAGGTTGTCAATAGCCATCCTTGCATGTCCATTCATAATTGCTTGAGCATCTGACATGTTTTCTGGAACACCGATACCAAAGAAACTATAAGGATTTTTTTCGTAAGGAAAAGAATGATAAGGTATTCTATAAGGCTTAAATGGATTAACAACCATTCTTAAAACCTTATCTTCAGTTACCCAAGCATTAATTTGTAATTCAGACTCTTCTGTAAACTCCTCTGGAATTTCCATACCAGAAGCTTCAAGTACTGACTTATCTACAATACCCCAATATTCTAAAACTTCAAATCTAGTAGAGGCTTCTGTAGAATCGTGAGTATCTTCACCTAAATCTAAACTTGCTTCGAAACTTCTGTTTTTATAATTGGGTCCTTTTTCCAATACTTCTAGTATTGCTTTTTTATCAAAGAATGGTCGGTTCAGCAAATTCCTTAATTGATTTCTATTAAATTTATGTCGCTGAATTGTGAACTCACATTCTTCAATATTCTTAGCATTTGGGTCAGGATAAAAATCCCAAAGACTTACATGCTCTACCTTCGGTACCTTTACTTGTTTAGGTGCATATTTATTAGCTCCCTCTTCACTCTTATTATAAACGTGAAGAGTTTTATTAAAAGTAAAAGGTCCTTTAATAATTCCAGTACCTAACAGTACGGATTCAAATATAGAATTTCTTAATTCGCTACCACCATTGGATTCTTCAATCTCATCGTGTATTAGTTTTTCCATACGACGAGCTGCTATTTGAGCTGGTTTTATTTGTGGCATCTCAGGCATAGGTGCTGGACCTTCTTCAAGGTCTGCTCCATTATACTCTTTTCTAAGAGATGCTAAAAAATCTTCGTTAACAGTTTGAAGAGTAGCTCCTGGTTCTAGGGTTTTCCCATCCCCTTCAAAACCAAGGGGAGCGATATCTGGTGTTGGGGCAGGAGTCTCACTTGAAATACCCATTCCCATCAAGTTTCCTTCGATAGATGGTGTGGGTTGTTGAAGACCGTCACCTAATTGCTCTTTTAATGGATTGAGATGTGCAAAAGTTGCTACACCTTCTGGTACCTTAGTCTCTTCTACAGAGATGGGAAACTTATTTGCAGAGAATAGGACATCTGTAATTTGTCCATAAGCTGCTAAAACCTTTGTTTTTGTTACCTTTACAAAGACTCTTGATTTTTCATGGTCTCTAAACTTAACGTTTTTAAAGTATTGTCCACGATAGTTGTGATATGATTCTAGCCACCTATCTTCTTCAGTTCTTCGAGAGGACTCAGCATCAGAAAATTTATTATAGATATACGCAGAAAGCCTTGATTTTTCTTGCTCTCTTGCTATTTCTTCTACGCTTTTCTTTTGTATATCATCACTATTATTATTATTATCTATAGCCATTTATCCCCATTAATTCGTTAAGTATTTATAAAATCTCGTAATTTCTATTATACAGTCATTTTAACTACTTGTCAAGTACTTTTTTATTTAAATATGGAAGTAACCATTTATTATCTCTAAATACTTGTATTAAATAATTAGAAAGACTGTTAACCACTACTTCTTCATCATTATCTGAAGATAGTGGTTGACCCTCAGTATTAAGCGATGAGATATAAACACATCCGTGAATTATCTCATGTAGCAATGTATTTGCCTCATCTATATCAGAAAGTCCAGGCTGTATCTCAATTAAATTTTCTCTATGAGTATATTGACCAAAACAATCTGTCATGTTTGATTTTTTAAATTGAGGTGCTTGTTCTTTAAGTTCTACATCTGCAAACCCTATTCTTACTATTTTACCGTTTAGTTCGTTTTTCTTATTTATCTTTGACATCTGAATATAGATACTCCTTCTTTGATTGTCTGAAATTATTTGATTTATTAGTGTCTATATCATCAACAGATTGACGACACCATTCTCTAAAACTATCTTCTGGTCCACCCATATCATTTAAACGAAATACCTTATAAGGCTGTAGTACTTGTTCTATGTTTCGTTTCTTTCTATATTTTAATAACTCTTCATATGACATAACCACATCATAAACTTCTTTTGTTTTTTTATTTCTAAATGTATAAGTAGGCATTTTTAATATCCAAAAGTTGGGTCTGAGGGAGTAAATCTTTTTATGTCGCCCATCTCTCTATATGCACTAGGCATTCTTGGCCTAGACATAATTAGATATCTTAATGCATCATATGCATGGTCAGATGCTTTTGTATCAACATCCTCTGGTCTATTAGGGTCACATGGAATACTTTGTAACTCTCTAATTAAATTTACACAGTTAGACATAATTTGTAATCTTGGTCTTCCTGTTTCTTTATTAGGTTTTAATTTTTCGTGTATTTGTATTTTACCTTGTATTCTATTTTTATCTGCTGGTCTAAGTTTATGTCCAGCTCTTACTAAAGTTTCACCAACTGTAGGACCTGTTGTTCCTGTTCTATTCCAAGCAGCAGTATCAAGAACACCTTGTATACTTTTACGCTCTTCTTGTTCCATCTCAGTTATTAGTGAAGCAAGGTCTTCACCTGTTAAACCTTTTTGATAAAGTTCTCTATAAATAATAAGAGTATCATCTTCAGGGTCTAAGGTTGCCCACACACAACAAGACTCAGCAGCGTAACCATAATCAATACCTTTATACTTTTGCCAATGATAAGGTATTTGAAATGGAGGTATGATATGTTTCTCTACATCAAACTCTGCAAAGGCTGCACCTTCGCTAACATCCCAGTTACCTTCCATTAATTGTTTTCTTTGTACTGGAGGTAGTGATGCTAACATCTGCTCGTATCTACCGTCTTCAGCAAGATACGGATTATCATCAAGTCTTGCAGGAATAAACTTACGACTTAAACCGTCGTTACCTTCAAAACTTTCATTAGGTGGTGATGGGTCAAGATATCTCTTTTTTACCCAATGGCCACCAACGCCTCCAGGGTTTGCAGTACACCGAATATAGGTTTTAATTTCTGGGTCAGTTGTCCTCAATCGTGATTGCAAATACTGAAGTGGAAACTCAGTTGGATACTGAGTTAACTCGTCAATTCCTATCCAACTATAAGCTTGTCCTTGATATCTGTACACATCAGCGTCTCTATCAAGATAACCAAACTCAAGTAATGCCCCAGAAGGAAACCGCCAAATCTTTTCAACTTCTCTAAACTTTGCTCCAGGAAAAGCTTTTGGATAAAGTTCTCTTGATTTATCTATAAGCTCTCGTAGTTCTGGCATAGACCTTCTAAGTAATAATGCTCTATGACTCGGTCGATGCATAAATCTTAATGGGTCAACTAACATTGCATAAGATTTACCACCACCTGCAGCTCCACCATATAACACATCTTGTTCTGGTGCGGCTAAGAAATCTGTCTGTGGGCCTTTGTTAGGTTTAAAGACAATCGATTCTTTGTTTTCTTCTATAAAATCTTTTACCTTTGTAGGTAAGTTCTCCTTAGTGCTTTCAGTTAACACAGGAGAAGTTAAAGCTTCTTTAGTATCTTTTAGTTTTTCTTTTTCCTTATGAAGCTTAACACTTAACCTTTCAATCTTTTTTCGTTTAGCTTTTAACTCTCTAGCAGCTTGAAGTTTCGCTTGATGCTCACGAGTTAAATGCCTTGGACTTTTAGAACCTTTAGGTCTACCTGGTTTTTTCTTTTTTATCTCTTCTTCCATTTTTTCTTTTTAATCTTTCATCTCTTTGTCTAAAAGATTCTTTCATACTGATATCCCAAAGTTTGTCTTCTTCTGTCCAATGTTCATCAAATGGTTTTCTTTTTTCTTTTTCTTTTGCTCTTCGTAGTAATTCACTTCTTATTTTAAAATCTTCTTCCATATAATATAAATAATCAATAGATATTTTTTGATAATAAACTTCTTTCTTTTTTCTTTTCCTTATCTACTATTTTCTTTAAACCAACAGCAGAGATACTTCGTCCTGTTCTGTACTGAAGTTGTTCAGCTGCTCCACGAAGAGATAAAGCACCATTTATAATATGTCCTTTTGCTTCTTCTAGAGCACTGAGTTGTTCAGGTACTGGCTCCATAAATCCTTCCATGCTTTCCGATTGCTTATAACCAAAAGGAATAGTAGAACTTGTCTTTCTTTTATAAATAACTTTATTCATTTTTTACTTCTTCGTATTCAGCATCCTTTGCTTCTATAATCATTTCTTCTTTATCAGGTAAAAGAAAAATACCACCACCCATATTATGAGTAACATCAACTCTTTCTCTTTTGCTAATGCCGACTCTATCCAAAAGAGTCTGAGCCGCCTGTAACTTAGCACCTACTTGAGGAATTGGTGCATCACTATCAAGTACATCCACCAATTTGGCTGCCGCCTTTGGAGCACTATGGGCTAATATAGTATTTGCAACATCTACTACCTCTTCCTTTAGGGAATCAAGTACAGCATAGTAAGATGTAGGTTCATAACCTGCCACTACAAGAGCCTGTCTAGCGTCACCTTTTGCTTCACCAGCAAGGGCACTTAGAAATTTTTCTTGTTTATCAGTTAGTTTTCTTTTCTTTTGATTATCTGTTGTTTGTAAAAAACTCATACTCCCTATTATAACATCTAGTTAACACTTTGTCAAGTAAAAAATAATTAATTTTGTTGTTGACAAAACCGATAACTAGGTGTATAATATAATTAGTCCCCCTGGGGGCGGTTATATACCTATCATACCTTATATAATCTATGAAGATAAACCACACCCGACCCTTGTACTCGCAATGGGCGAGGTACTGGTTAACATTTTAAGTCTCTCCCAATATTCCCCCTATACATTGCAACCCCCTTTGAAGTGGCTCAGCTACTGGTTAACACCTTTATCTAGTAATTTTGTATGACATTGCTATATATGGGTATGGGGGGTGGGGGTGGCTCTCGCCCTAACCTGCCTAGCCTCAATAGATATGTCAGAATCTATGACCTATATTCTATATATTTAAGATATTCTAACCCATTGATAGAATATCATGGAATTTTTAAAAGTCAAGCTCTAATTATGTATAAAATTTATATCTAGTTTACATACATATATCAAAAATCATACACATATTATATATTATTCATTTGACTAATATTTTAATTTAATCAATAATTTACAGCATTTATATAGATATATTTTTTAGATATATATTTAATATACATTTAATCTATTTTTATTGTTGACAACCTTTTTTAATAGTTTAATTTTGCATCATTATATAAACTTAAAAAAAGGAAAAATTAATATGACTTTTAAAAATAAATTATTACTTGGTAGATTTATCAAATTATATACGGGATATTGTAAACTAAATAATAAAATACCTACATATATTATAGATAAAAACAATAGACAATTAATAGATATAGAATATAGTTCTAAATAATATATACAATAATTATATATAACAATTAGCCCATTACTAAAACAAATTCTAGTAGTGGGCTTTTTTATGTTTATAGTGTTGCATAAATATCACAAGTGTTTCATAAATATCACACAATTAAAAGTGTTCATAATTCATTAATGAAATCAATAAGTTAAACAGCGAATGAATAAACTTATATTTTTTAAATAAAATATGAAAAAAAATTATAAAAAGTTTCTTTTAATTTCAATGACTTAAAAAAATTATAAAAATTAATATAGATTTTTTAAAATATTATGGCATATTCTAATCATTATGAAAAATAAAATTCACATAACTAGAAAAAATCATAAAAGATTTATTTCATTTAAGAAAAGACCTGATAAAAAGCAAAGAATGAAATTTAAAACAGTTATAAAAAACAATGATTTTAAAAAGTCAATAAATGAATACAAGGCATTGACAAGCCGAGCAAGTGCGAATTATGTTTTTCATAGAATGAGTTATAGAAATGAAACAAGTGGGAGCTTGGGTAAGTTATAAGAAAAAAAAGTAAAGACCTGATATAATACGCATAGATGTTTTTAGGCAATTCTTAAAAAAAAGAATTTTAGAAAATTTTTGATAGTTTTTATATCTAAAATATATGACTAAAAAAAACTATTAATTTTAATAACTAAAAAGGAATGAAAAAAACAATGAATGAGTATATAAGAGAATTACATGAGCATTTAGCAATTGCTCGTAGTTTACTAGAAGATAGCGAATTAGTAGATTGTATTGAAAAAAATAACCCTGATTGCATTTATGATACTTATAATAAAATTGGGGAATTAGAAGATATAGTATATAACTTAATAGAGGAGTAAAAAAAATGGAAAGTGCATTTGATGTAATAGTCATTGTATTAGTATTTTTATGTAGTATAATGATTGCGATTAGTGGCTATCCTTTTATGGCATTTATACTTGGTACTTATGGCATATTAAGAATAGCTTATAGCTTTTTAAAATTATTAGATTAATAAAGAGGTAAAAAATTATGATGAAAGGAAAGCATTATATTATGTTAGCAGATATAATTTGTGATATAATATCTAATGAAAGTAATTATGATTCGTATGGGAGTAAAGACTTACGATTCAAAACGGGCAAGTTAGGATATAGCAAAAAAGATATGATGAGAATAGTAAAAAAAGATACTATTCTTTATATAGTAGAAAATATGATTAAAAGATTTAAAGTTGATAATAGACGATTTAATGAAAATAAATTTAAAGACTATATTTATAAAGAAACATATTTTGATGTTGATTACAAAGAAAAGATATGGGCAGATGAAAAGGCAGAATTATGTTGTGGGGAAACACTTAGTGGAAGTAATTGTGCTAAAGGTTGGTTAGCTAAAGCAATAGAAGAAAAATATAGAGTGTAATAAAGGGGAATAAAATTATGACTAGAGAAGATTATATAAAATTCGCAAAGGGTTTTAAGCAATTAAAACAAGATGTTAAAGGAAACTATATTGCTGAATCTCATTTACAAGATTTTATAAATAGCACTATGGATATTTTTTATCTTGACAATGAAAAATTTAGTAGTAAACTATTTACTAATTATATTAATGACTAACAGAAGGAGTACAAAATGCCATCTTATGAAAATGTAGAAACAGATATTCAGGAATACCAATATCAAGTTTTTAATTATCGAGATAGACTAATAAAAAAGCTATGGAAAAGAAATAGCCGAGAGCAAAGAAGAGATTTATATAATTTGATTAAAGTATATAAGTGTTATGTACATAATGATACAGACTTAGATTTTTTATATGAATCAGTTGAATATCGAGATATAATTGAGAGAGGTTTTTTTAATAATCAAAATATACTAAATGAATTAATGCAATTATGCCATGAAGTAAGACCATATCAAATTAATGTAGATGAACTAGATGTTTCTAATAATAATTTTGGAGCGAGAAGGTGTGAATTAGACTTAGGCAGTAAACTCAACGACTTATATAGAAACATTGAACAATGGTTGTTATATGATATGTTTGAAGATGATGTATTTACTTGTAATAGGTGTGAAGAAATTTTTCCAGATGATGAGTATAATTCAGAATACGAGGTGTGTGGGAGTTGTGCTGACGCATACCGAGAAGAAGAATATGATGAAAATTATGAAGATGAAGATAGTTGTTATGACCATGAGAGATACTGTTCGAATTATACAACACGGGTTGAAGAACGAATTGGAGTTAAGTATCGAGAAGATGAAACTATTGATACTAATTTGAATACTACTAAGGCATTGTTATATGGTGTAGAATTAGAGGTTATGGCTAGAAATTCAATGCCTGATGAGTTTCCTGAAACACTAACCGATTATAACGATTGGTTTTTATGTAAAAGAGATGGCTCATTAGAAGAAGGTAATGGTGGGTTTGAGATATGTACTGCTCCGAGTACATATAAATTTTTAAAAGATAGATTTTCAGATATGTTTAATAGTAATTATTGGACAGATGAAAATGGGAGTACCTATGTTAAGGGTTGGAATACTAATTGTGCAGGGTTGCATATTCATATTAATAAAAAAGCATTAACCCCTCTTGAAATTGGTAAAATGTTAGTATTCATTAATGAAAAAAAGAATAAGAGATTTATAGAAGATATTGCTGGAAGAAATATGAATCGTTGGTGTTTATCTCACCCCAAAAATGTTAAAGATGGGCAGTATCTAAATGACGATAGATACCAAGCTGTTAATACAAGCAATAGAAATACAGTAGAATTAAGAATATTTAGGAGTAATGTATCGGAGTATGGTTTTATGAGAGCCTTAGAATTTACTGACGCATTGGTACAT
>Ga0315316_10000961_pt1 | contig 19583 bp, 18 predicted proteins | sample M160m3416metaG_FD_203702 | JGI IMG/M metagenome (GOLD analysis project Ga0315316, IMG submission 203702) | Ammonia-oxidizing marine archaeal communities from Monterey Bay, California, United States - M1 60m 3416 | ecosystem: Environmental > Aquatic > Marine > Intertidal zone | place: USA... | reverse complement strand
GGAGCTACGGGGTTAAAAAGCTCTCATGGATACTTATATTATAGTACAATAGGAACTGCTCCTTCAGGGCCTCCTTCTGGAGGCACATATACTTGGGGAGCAAATGTACCTTTTGGTACGACACCTTCTGGATGGCAACTAAATGCGCCCACACTTGAGGGTGGTGCAGCTAATCAAATAACATATTATGTATATTGGAGCGTGACTCAAACCTCAAATACCGATACTACTAATACTCCTACTTATAGTGCTTCTGTTTATACCGCACATAATTTTGTAGGCTTAGTAAAATTTAGTGGCACAAACTTAGTAGATGGGAATAGTAATAGTGTTACACCGCTTGAGGCATCAGATTTAGGTTCAAGTGGTACTACTGTTATAGATGGAGGCAGAATTGATACTGGAACTATTACAGCTAGAGAAATAAATATGACATCTGCGGCTGGACAAGATGCCTCAGATTTAGGGATGCTTTCAGGCGGAGGAGTCACATTAGAAGAAACCAAAATGTACATAGGAACAGGAACTTGGAGTAATACCAATACTGGCTTTTATGTAGATGAGGATGGAAAATTTTCATTAAAATCTGCATTTACATGGGATGGTACAGATTTAAACATAGATGGAAATATAAAATCTACTTCTACTATAGAAGCTCAAAATTTTAAATATGATAACAACGCTTCTACAATTGAGTTTGGATCAGGGGTTTCAATCGTTAATGTTCCTTGCGTTATGGGGGTTAATAGTACCGCCAAAGCTGGTGCTGGTTTCATAGGTACAAACGTAGGAGTGGGGGGAAGAAGCACAGATACTAGTGGAGATGTTGGAGGAGTATATGGAGACAATAACGGGTCAAATAAAGGGTGGCTAGGGCATAGAACTGCAGGAGTAAAAGCTACTTCCGGAATTATTGATGGAAGTTTAACTTGTGGGACATTCTCAGTTGGAACAAAAGATCTTAATCTTGGTGGAAATGGAATAACCTTCCCTGCAGGCACTCCTAGTTCTGGAGATTATTTAAAATTTAATAGTTTAGCAGGTGGGGTGGCCACTTTAGAATGGGCCGCTGCTAGTGGTGGCGGAGGTTCTGGTACTATCACAGGTGTTACAGCTGGTACTAATTTATCAGGTGGTGGAACTTCTGGAAATGTTACACTAAATGTTTCAACAGCTGCAGTTTCAAATGGTGCTGCGACAATACCATCAGGTAATGATGTATACGACTTTGTTACTGGTTTAAATTATTCCACTACTACAGGTACTGTAACAGGTGTAACAGCTACAGCTCCTATAGTTTCTAGTGGGGGTACAGCACCTGTCATATCTGCTACTACTGCAGCGATAGCAGATGGAGGCACAGGGCTTGCAACAGCAGATCAAATTCATACGTTTGTTACTGACTTTGGTTATACTTCAAATGTTGGAGATATTACCTCTGTAACAGCGGGGGCAGGTTTAACTGGGGGTGGTACTTCTGGAGATGCAACTGTTAATGTAGGAGCGGGTACTGGTATTACTGTAAACGCAAATGATGTAGCTGTTAATATGGGTGCTTTTAATACAGGTAATTTATCAGAAGGAAGTAATCTATATTACACAAATGCTAGAGTAGCTACTGTACTATCTGGGGCTATATCTACTGGAGCCATCACTTCATCAGGTAATATGCAGGTTACAGGAAGTATAACAGCATCACAAAACGTTACGGCTTATTCAGATATAAGATTAAAAACTGATATTAAAACTATAGAAAATGGGTTAGATAAAGTTTCTAAAATGCGCGGAGTAACTTTTGATATGACAGAAGGTCCGGGTAGTGGAGTTATCGCACAAGAACTAGAACAAATCGCTCCGGAACTAGTAAAAGATGGTGAGTATAAGTCAGTAGCATATGGAAACTTAGTAGGATACTTAATCGAAGCAATCAAAGAATTAAAAGAAAAAGTAGAGGAATTAGAAAATGGCAAATCTTCAAAGTAGTGGGACTATTTCTATAAGTGATTTGAGAACTCATTATGGGGATGACCCTTTAAGTGCTTCTAGTTTAAGTGAGTTTTATAGAAACGGGTCTCTTGTTCACAATACTAAATTTAATGAAAATATACCTAAGAGCGGTGCTATTTCACTTTCTAATTTTTATTCTGCAGATAATAGAGAATATAGTCTAGTAGCTAGCCCTACTCAAGTTAATGAAACAACTAATAGAGACGTTACAATAACTTTAACAACAAAAAATGTTGCCAATGGGACTCAAGTGTACTCAGAAACAAGTGGCATCACCCCAGTAGATGATATTGTAGGAGGATCTGGTACAAGTAATGTTCCTTGGACTTTTACTGTTAATAACAATACAGCTTCAGTACAGTTTACAGTAAAAGCAGATAGAACAACTGAATCAACAACCCCAGAAAGAGCTTATACAGTATTATATACGAGTAGTAGTAGTGGTATTCCTATAGGTTTAGACCATGCTGGACCAACTCCTGATCCGTCGGGAGACTATGCAACGGCTTACTTTGATATTTCTGATACCTCTAAAACTTGGTTTTCTGCAGTTGTATCACCTAGTGGATCAGCACCTCATCAGGTATACATAGAAGAAATAGAGATAGAACCTCAAGGTACTGGAAGTGCTTTTGCTTCTATAACAGCATTTAGTGATCAATTTAAAGTAAATGCTGGAAATAATGAGCCTGGAAACGGTCTTGAGGGAGAAGGCACAACTTGGTCTGTTACCGCTGATTTTGACAATTCATATGGTAGATGGATTCATTCCTCAACAGACAGTGATTTAACTAGTGCAAATAATACAGTTCTTCAAGGCACTGGAGGAAAATATAATGGGAACTCTAGTATGTCCGCAGGTTGGCCAAACGGCACAGAACAGCCCTACTTTCAATTCAACAGAGAGGTTACATTTCCAAGTACTTTGCCAGGTAATCAAACTCATAGTATAGTAATATCAGAAAAAGGAAGAATTGTATTTACAGAAATAGGGGCACCTAGCGGATATACAAATAGAACTCTTTATTCAGATTGGTGTATATTTAAGAGTAGACATGATGCTACATACGGAAATTAAGACCTGACAAAAAACAATTTTTTGACGTAAAATCTCAACTACACTACTAATACAGGGACAATAACCTGCATTTACTAGCTTGGGTAGTCCACCTACCGAAAAAATTTCTTGACTTAAAATGTCGAGCTTGCTATAATTACAGCATGGAGAATCTAAATGACCGCAGCAGCTTATAACTTAACAATAGACCAAGGTTCAGACTTTGCACTTGACTTAATTGTAAAAGAAGATAATGCCGTAAAGAATCTTAATGGATATTCTGGCAGAGCGCAAATGAGATCTACTAAAAGTGCTTCGACAGTGGCAGGCAGTTTTACGGTTACAATTACCAATGCAGCAGCTGGAGAAATGAAAGTAGAACTTACTAATGCTACTTCTTCGGCCATGACTGCGGGCAAGTATTATTATGATTTAGAAATATTCACAAGTGGAAATACCATAGTCAGTAGACTACTAGAAGGGACTGTTATTCTAACCCCTGAAGTGACAAGATAATGGCAACAAGTGTAGACATTACAGAATCTGTAACAAGTATAACTGCCACAGGCACTAATACATCAATCGCTATTACGGATAGAACTTCAAGCGTAACCGCGTATAATTTAGCTCTACCTACAGTTACGGATACAGCCACCAGCATACCTAGTAGTGCTTATGGCCCAATAACCGCAACAAATGTACAAGGGGCTATAGAACAACTAGCAGATCAAAGTTTTAGACAAGCCGCTGCACCTACAGGAGCTACCGTAAGCGAAGGTGATACCTGGTATGATACGGATGATGACGAATTTAAAGTATACAGAGAAATATCAACTGGAGTTTTTGCGTGGGCACCAATAATGATCGGAACCCCTCCCGGAGACTCAGATATAGTCGATGCAGGAGCTTTTTAGCTTAGAGTAACCCCATGGCACAAATAGTAAAAATAAAACGAAGTAGTAGTACAGCCACCCCAACTACCCTGAACCAGGGAGAGATGGCGTATTCTTCTTCCAGTGATAAACTATTTATTGGTCAGCCCGGAGATGCAGAAGTAACCGTAATTGGTGGTAAGCTGTATATGGATATGCTTGATCATACAGCAGGTACTTTGACAGCTTCTAGTGCTCTGATAACCGATGCTAGTAGCAAATTAGACCAATTAAAAGTTGATAATTTAACATTCAATGGAAATACCATTAGTATTAGCAATACTAATGGTGACCTCACTCTTTCTCCTAATGGCTCTGGAAAGGTTATACTCGATGGAGTAAACTGGCCAGCTGCTGATGGTACTAGTGGGTATTTACTTTCGACTAATGGCTCTGGGCAATCCTCTTGGATTGCACCTCCTGTAAGTTCATTTACATTATCAGCAGACACTGGAACAAACGATACTTTTACTACTGGTAGTACCCTTACTTTTAATGGTGGAACTAATATTGATACTGTTGTGGCAGATGATGCTATAACATTTAACGGTAAGTCAGATGCTCAGATAAGAAGTTTAGTAAGTGCAACAGACGCAGGAGGCGACGGGTCTTTTGCATATAACAATTCTACTGGAGCGTTTACATATACTGGCCCGAGCGCAGCAGAAGTTCGAGCGCATATCACAGCGGGCACGGGTGTTACATACTCGAGCGGACAAGTTAGTATTGGCCAAGCCGTTGCAACGAATAGTAATGTAACTTTCAATAACGTAACTGTAGACGGTACACTGGCTACAGACGACATTACTGCAACTAATATTACTACTTCTAATAATTTAATTGTTACTGGAAATTTCACAGTAAACGGTACAACTACTACTGTTAATACTGAGACTATGGCTGTTGAAGATCCATTATTGGCTTTAGCAACTGGTAATAATTCGGCAGATGCTATTGATATTGGCTTATACGGACTATACGATACTGGAGGTACAGATAAATACTCTGGACTTTTCAGAGACGCTAATGATAGCGGAAAATGGAAACTATTTAAAGATTTACAAGCAGTTCCTACTACGACTGTAAATACAGGCGGAACAGGATATGCAGCAGGTACACTTGTAGCAAGTATAGAATCTTCTAGTGCTACAATCACAGGCGGAACAATAACAGGAATTACAGATTTAGCCGTAGCAGATGGTGGAACAGGACGAAGCTCCTTTACATCAAATGGTCTTTTATACGGTAATGGTACTGGTGGCGTAAATGCTACCTCAGCAGGAGCAGATGGGTATATACTCGTATCTAACTCCGGTACTCCCACATGGACTAGTTCAGTCGATGGGGGTACATTCTAACATACTCTAGCGTATATACGCGAAGTTAGGAGAGCCATATGGCACAAACAATTAAGCTCAAGCGGTCTAGTACTGAGGGGGCTGAACCCAGCACGTCCGATCTTTCACTAGGCGAAGTTGCAATTAATACTTATGATGGTAAGATGTTCATCAAGAAAAATGATGGATCTGATGCTATTGTAGAAATTGGGACTGGCGGCGGTAATGTATATGTAAAAACTACAGTTACCGCAACTGCTAATCAAACAACTGTTACAGGTCTTACTTATACAACAGGACTTGTAAATGTATATTTAAATGGGGTTAAATTAGTTGTAGGGCAAGATGTAACAGCTACTAACGGAACTAGTATAGTTTTAGCTTCTGGAGCCGCTGTTAACGATATTATACAAATAGTTGCATTTGTATCTTCAGGGTCCTTTGCACAACATATTGTTAGAGCAGATGGTGGCAGCGCCACAACAAATTACACAGCAGCACAGACAATAAACGGAGGAAATGCCAATGGCTGATGTTATACAACTTAGACGAGATACTGCATCCAATTGGACTAGTGCTAATCCCACTTTAGCTAGTGGAGAATTAGGTTTAGAAACTGATACTGGAAAACTTAAATTAGGTACAGGGGCTTTGGTTTGGAACTCCCTTAGTTACTATACATTGGCTACAACAGGGTATGCGCCTTTAGCTAGCCCTACATTTACTGGAACAGCGACAGCTCCCACAGTTAATGCTAGTACAGCATTACAGATTGGCGGAACAGCAGTTACTAGTACAGCAGCAGAATTGAATTTGTTAGATGGTGTTTCTGGGCTAGTTCAAGCAGACCTTACTAAGCTAGCAGCAGTAGACGCTTCCGCCGCAGAATTGAATTTGTTAGATGGTGTTTCTGGGCTAGTCCAAGCAGACCTTACTAAGCTAGCAGCAGTAGATGCTTCTGCAACAGAATTGAATAAACTAGATGCTTTATCTAGGGGTTCTATTCTTTATGGAAATGCGTCTGGAGCAACCACAGTTCTTACTAAAGGAACGGCAAGTCAAATTCTTAAAAGTGATGGTACAGATATAGCTTGGGCTGACCCTGCAGCCAGTGGTGCTAGTATAGAAGCGACAGCAACGGGTGCAATAACTGCAGGTACGGCATGTAAATTTAAAAGTGATGGTACGGTTGAACAATTTTCTAAAACGGCATTAGCCGTTGATGAGCTTAAAATTACAGAGTTGAGCCATGACAGTGTTGATAATCTTGAAAGCGGAGGAGCAAGCGCGATCGGTTATGATTCAAAAAGAAATCAATTTATACATATTCAGTGGAATGGTACCCTTAGCGAATATGTAATGAGCATAGGAAAGATTGAAAATAATACAGTAGCCTTCTCTGCGGGACAAGTTATAGGGAAGAATTGGAGCACCTCCGGCTCCACTACCCCTGGTAAAGCTATTTTTTATGATGATGTTAATGATAGAATTTTCTTTTTTGGTGGGGAATATGGTAAGAGATGGGCTGTAGGGGTTCCGGTAGGAGATAGTTATCAGTTTAAAAAAGACGGTACCGGTTTCCCGAATCATAGTGGTAGTACTTGGTATGGTGGTTCCGGCCGCACTCCTATGTTTCATAATGGAAGAATGTTTCATATCAGTAGAGAGGGGACTTGGACGATTTTTAATGCATACACATATATTTCTGATGAGTCAGCTACACTAACGACTCAGGAATTGAATCTTAATCAGGTGAATCACGACTACTATAGTCAGGTTGTTGATGAGACAAATTCAGAAATGCTAGTATGTATGAATGATGGTGGGGAGGATTCAGGTTATAATATATATTTAATAGATATTGGAGGAACAGGTACTCCTACTGAAGATTATGATAGTGGTCTAGTAGACTCTAGTTCAGATCGAAAAGATGGCCTCCAATGCCTATGTTTAGGGTCAAAAAAATATTTTTTATCATATAAAAATGCTAATGGAAAAATAACAGGTCAAGTTCTTACTTTTTCTGGTTCTACACCTACTTTTCATACTGCAGTAGAGTTACATAGTGGTACTTCAGTAGGGCCTAATAAGTCCGTACAACTACTCGATGGTAGAATTTTTGTTAATTGGTATGATGATGGTACTATTATAACTATTAGTGGAAATACTGTCCAGTCGGGCGCTGCAGAGATGAATGCGTTTACAAATTTAGGCATGGATTGGGGTGCAGGGGGTGGAATGGCCTTTTCATCTGGGTCGGATCTTGCCGTGACATATTTCTATAATGGACTTGTAGGAGACGCTATTGCATTTTCAACCACAACTGCTAGCCCAGATGATTATGTAGGAGTGGCTCAAGCCACAGTTGCTAATGCAGCAGCTGTAACACTTGATGTAATAAGCGGAACAAATGAGGCGCTAACGGGATTAACCATAGGGGCGAGATACTATGTACAGAGAGACGGCACTCTAGGAACTGCATTAACAGGTACTTACGCAGGTATAGCTTACACAGCGACCAAGCTATTGGTGAAGGGATAAATAATGACTAGAGCAAGAGACTTAGCAGATTTAATAGTTCATGATCATGATAATGCTCTGACATATGTTAAAACTAATGTAACTGCCTCAGCAGGTCAAACAACTGTTACGGGTCTTACTTATACAGCAGGACGTGTAGATGTATATTTAAATGGGGTCAAATTAATCATAGGAACAGATGTAACTGCAACTAATGGTACTAGTATAACATTAGCTACTGGAGCAGCTGCTAACGATATTATACAGATAGTTGCTTTTTCAGGAACAGCTAATTTAGCAGTACAAATTTTTTCTTTAGACGGTGGAGCCGCAGGTTCAACTTATACAAGCGCACAAACAACAGATGGAGGAGCAGCCGGTGGCTAATATTATACAAATCAGAAGAGATACAGCAGCTAATTGGACTACTATTAATCCTGTACTGGCTAGTGGAGAACTAGGTTTTGAAACTAACACTGGAAAACTTAAAATGGGAGATGCTTCCACGAATTGGGCAGGTCTTGGCTACTATACACTAGGAACTGCGGGGTTTGCAGCTTTAGCGTCTGCTCCAACATTTACGGGAACAGTAACTGCACCCACTGTTAATGCTAGTACAGCATTACAAATTGGAGGTACAGCGATTACATCTACTGCAGCTGAGCTTAATTATACAGATGGAGTTACTTCTAATATACAGACACAATTACAATCTATTATAAATTCTAAACAAGCTCAACCCACTTTAAAGGGCGCAAACTTTACTATGACAAGTGGGGAGTTTATTATTGCTACTGCGGGGTCTATAACTTTAACACTACCTGCTTCTCCAAGCGCAGGAGATAACGTAACAGTTAAAGATGGTACAGGAGCCGCAGCTACTACTAATTTTACAGTGGCTCGTAACAGTTCAAAGATTGCGAGTAGTGCAACAGATTTAACTTTTGATAAAAACTTTGCAGAAATAACTATGACATATATTAATGCTACAATAGGATGGAGTGTATAAGTGACCAGTCTTGAGGCACTGATTCCTACAGGAGGAGGTCAGAACAAGATTGAATTTACAGCTAGTGGAGCTATAGCTGCTGGCAAGCCTGTTATTCTGAATAGTAATGGAACAGTAAGTCAAATTACTGGAAGTACAAGTGCAGAAGATTTTACCTACGGAACTGGTGCTAGTGTATTTGTTGAAAATACTGGTGGAATGGATCCTTCTCTTTCAACCGATCCTTTTAATGAAGGAAAATTTATAGTAGGATATGAACATAAAATTAGTGGTAGTGCGAACGATGGTAAGCCGATGGTAGTAGTAGGTACTACTTCGGGAAGTACAATTACTTATGGAACTCCAGTAGTAATAAATAGTGGCAGTTCAGGGGGTAACGATATTATTGTTCAATTTGACCCCACTTATGAGAATAGAGTTATAGTTAGTTACTATGGCGGCACCAATATGGGGTACACCGGAGTTTCAGCTTTAACATTAGATGGCACAGCAGTTACTGTCCATACTCCGGTTCAGTATTATAGTAGTAATGGAGGCAAAATGGCTCCAGGTGAAATGGCTTTTGACTATACTAAAGTAGGCTATTTCATTATGCAATATCACGACTCTGCGAACAATGGTTATTATAGAGGAGGTTCTATTGCCAGTAATGGTACTATAACTTTAGGCTCTCAAGGAAGCACCTATGCTAGGTGGGATAAACCAGGCACTCAAACTTGTAGTAATAAATCGGGAAAATTTCTTTTAGTAGGAGGAAGAGAGAATGCCGCTCCTTATATCTGCGCAGCTGTTGCTACTATAGATTCTAGCAGAAATGTAACAGTAGGTACTTTTCATACGGGTTATTCTGGGCATAATGGTGATGGAAAAGCTCAAGCAGATTGGGACCCTAATGATGATACCAAGTTTGTACACGGGGCAGTATATAGTGGTAGTCCTTACCCCTCTAAGGTTTTTGTAGGGACTGTAGCGGGGACTAGTATTACTTATGGCGATCCTACTACAATTTTTGATGAAAATTGGGGCACCGGCGGTGCTCAAATACGCTTTCCTCCAAACCCTACGACGCCAAGAGAATTTCTAGTAGCTTATGGTGAAACAGGAATAAGCCCAAACATACAGCTGCGAATAGCTAAATGTAGTTATTCGGGTACAACTATAACAAAACATTCTACTACAAGTATTTCGAATGAGTATCATCGGTGGACAGGTAGTGCAGAATTTGATAAATCAAATGGGATTCTTTACTGGGCTCAGGGCTATGATAATGCAGCTGCTCCAGCTAATCCTAATTATGGGCGCATATGGATGTCAAAAGTAGAGACAAAACCAACTAATTTAACTGCTACTAATTTAATAGGAATAGCAGATGAAGCTATTGCTGATGGAGAATCTGGAATAATTAATACTTGGGGAAGTGTAAATGACACTCAATCTGGTATGACTATTGGTTCAGATTACTATGCTCAACATGATGGAACAATAACTACAACTAATTCGGCTAATTCAACTCTACAACAGTTAGTAGGCAAAGCGATTTCAGCGACTAAACTTAATATTAAGGACTATACCTGATGAGTAAGTTAACAGATAATACATTGCTTCCAGGCAAAACCGCAAAACTTACGGCTAGTGGAGCTATTGTTGCGGGTAAGCCTGTTATTTTGAATAGTGATGGAACAGTTACTCAAGTTACTGAAACAGCTTATTCAAAAGCTATTCCATCCGGCACAGAAAGTCGAGGCAATGGAAGCACTGAGGCCAATATGAACATTGATATAGATGTTGATCCTAATACTGGAAAAGTCGCAATGGTATTTATCGATGTAGATAGCCCTAGATATGGATTTATTGTTATAGGCACAGTTTCTGGAACAACTATTACTTGGGGAACTCCTTCGGCTTTTAAGTCTCAAGAAATGTACTCCTATAGTATGGGTGTTAGATTTGACCCTAATACTGCTAATTCTTTTGTTATTACATATATGCATAACCATAGTACTTATGCACAGAAGCAGGTAGTAGTAGCGGGTACAGTTTCTGGAACAAGTGTTACTCTTGGTTCTGAATACAACCATTCAGCGGGTTATAGTACAAATACTAGTTTATATAATAATATAATTGCTTGGGACCCTAATACAGCAGGTAGATTCGTATACATATATAATAAAGAATCAGGTAGTGGCCATAGTAGTCTAATTCTCTGCACAGTGAGTAGTTCAAGAGCTATTACTGCAGGTAGTGAAAAAGTTTATGCAAACAGTACTGGTAATTTAGCAGGCTGGCCTTATTCAAGCGTTATATGGAACCCTAATGTAGCTAATGAATTACTTGTAACTTATCAAGGATCTGGCGTTGCTAAATGTAGAGTAGGGACAGTCGGAACTACTGGTGACCATACTGATGGCATTACATATGGAACTGAAACTACAGTTGCAAGTAACTATGCTTACTATTTTAATGCGGCTTTTGATACTAAAACTTCAAATTCTTTTGTCATGTGTATGTCCAATGCCAGTAGCGGAAATGGTGAGGCTTTAGCGGGTACTTTAGTTGGCTCAACTTTTACATTTGGAACTAAAGTAACTATACCACAGGGTGGAAGTGGTTCGGGTTTTGATGTTAAATTTGACCCTAATGTAGCAGGTAAACTAGTTTGTATATATTGGAGTCATGATGGCTCTAATTATCGGGCTAGAGTAAATGAAGGTTCAATATCTGGAACAACTTTAAGTTGGAACAGTACTGCTGATGTATTAACTACTGAGCCGTTGGATGGTAATGCTAATGCTACTTCTTTAGCATTTATGCCTGTCGGTACTAGCCCCGGAAAATTTATAGTTGCATATAAAATGACATCAAGTGCAACAAATGCTAATGCAATTGGAACAAAAGTTTGTCAAAGAGTATCTACTACAACTAATATGACTGCTACTAATTTAATAGGAATAGCGGATGGAGCTATTGCGGATACAGCATCGGGGGATATATCACTTAAAGGAGGCCTTGCAACTGGGGGATTAAGCGGATTAACTCCAGGTACCGATTATTATGCACAAGGAAATGCTACTATAAGTACAACTACTACTAGTCCTGCTGTTAAATTGGGTAAAGCCCTATCTTCAACAGCTATTAATTTAGAGTATAGATCATGAGTAGTTTAACAACTTTGACCAAAACTGGTGCAGTTGCAAAGAACATAACGTCAACAGCTAGTGGAGCTATTGTCGCAGGTAAACCTGTTATAGTAAATAGCAATGGTACAGTTACTCAGACAGCGGAAACTTTATTTACTAGTAATGCTATAGGGACACCTGATGACGCAGGAACAAGCTATAGAGCAGGAAGTGAGTCTGGAGCGTGTTACCATACAGGCATAAATAGAACTATTTTATCTTTCCCTAATTCGGGAAATAGTTATTATGCCACATGTACAACTGCTACTATAAGTGGTACTACCATGACGATGAATACGCCTACTGTGATTAATTCAACAGCTTGTGCTTCCGTTGGATGTGCTTATGACGCTACTGAAAACGTAGTAGTATTTTACTATAAATATAATGGCAATGGCAATGCAGGAAGAGTAAGGGCGGCTACAGTAAGTGGTAATTCGTTTAGTTTTGGTTCAGAATCAAATGTTTTTGGCAATACTAGTATTGGCGGAGGTCACGATATATGTAATGTGAATGATGGCGCAGTAGCAATTTGTACGGGGTCAAGTGCTGCGTCTGCTCAAGCTACAGTACAAATAATAACTATGTCTGGAACTACACTTACAGTAGGTGGTGCGACCGGATATATGTCTAGTACTACTGCTAGTGTTACGCGGATAGCTAGTGGTAAAAAGGGAGAGCTTCTTTGTCAGATGGGAAATACTGGTCACATGCGCTACACGGCGGCTACAGTAAGTGGTACTGTAGTATCAGCAGGGGCTACTACTGAATTATCGGGCGGTTCAATTTCTAATAATTTAGCTAGTGGTTATTGGGCTGGGTATACTACCCCTGAATCTCACTATATAGCTGCCTATCAAAATCCCGGAGGTTCAGAGGGGGATATAGTAGCAAGATTGATAACAGTTTCTGGAACTACACTTACACTTAATGCAGTAACTTCTTTAACTGCTGATTGCAACAACAGTAATCAACCTGGCATGGGCTGGGGCAGTTCTGCACAACAAGCACTTTATTATTATCGCTCAAATTCTACTAGTTCTAAGGGGTATGTAGTTGAATTAAGCTATTCGGGAACTACTGTAAGTGAAGCAAATAATACAGAAATAGGAACCTCGAAATATATGAACTGGGGGGTAACTTGGGACCAAGATGCTGAAAAATCTATTGTTATGTATCAAGATGGTAGTAACAGTGATACCGCAGAAGTAAATTGTTACATCCCTACTAGCAGTACTACCAATTTGACTCCTGCTAACTTTATGGGCATTTCAGGGGGCGCCGCTTCAAATGGAGGAGAAGCCTCAGTTATAGCGCAAGGCGGAACAGCAACTGGTTTATCCGGTCTTACTGTAGGCTCAGATTATTACAGTGGAAAAGATGGAACTTTAGGAACATCAAATATAGCCCCTCATGTAAAAGTGGGAAAAGCAATATCAACAACTTCATTAATATTAACAGGAGATTCATAATGAAAACATTAACGTTTAACGACACAGGGCTTTCCCCTTACATTTTCAGAAATGATAAAAATGTAACGGTAGGGTTAGATAAAACCACAGTAGGTGATGAACCTAGCCCCGATTTTTATATCGCGGATATGACCTCTAGTAATGCGACTTTGCATCTAGATGTTACTCCTCCAGAGGATTGGGAAGGTAATAAATACACTTTTAATGGTTCAGCTTGGACAGCAGTTTCAGGCTGGGTAGACCCTAAAGTGGCTAGAATAGCCGAGTTACAAGCGGAAATTGATGCGCTTAGAGCTGAGTAATCATGAGTTTACAAAGAGATTTAGCAGATAGCGCGGGTAAAATTAATTTTTTAGATAACGTTACTTCTGATATTCAAGAACAACTAACGGCTGCAGCTAAGTCTGGGGGCGGGGCGGCTTACGCCATATTTGATGATTTTACTGCTCCTGTATGTTTTAAGAAAGTAGATATTATACCAAACAATCAAACAGTAGTAGGAACTTGGGAATGGTTTGGAGACGCAGAATTATGGGTTTCTGAACTTACTACTATTGCCAGTGACGGCTCATACTTAACTGCGACTGAATCTAAGAGTAATCATTTATTTTTTGAAGCAGGGTATATTGGAGACGATGCTACAGTAACTGTAACAGACACAATGCAAGGAATCGGAGACTCTCCAATATCCGCAGCAGATGCGGCAGTCGCATTAGAGAAAACAGATTTTAGTGCAACAGACGCAGGGGGCTTGGGCTCTTTTTCATACAATAATACAACAGGTGTCTCAACGTACACGGGGCCTAGTTTAGGAAAACTAATATTTTTAGGGGGGATGTAAAATGGCAACAGGAAGATTAGCATCAGGCAGTATAGCTGCAGGGGGTGCAACTCAATTATATAGGAACTCTACTGGTAATCCGCAAGTAATTACTTTGCTAGCTAGTAGTCAGGTTTCGGGTAAGGCCCCTAAATTAAATGTGAAGATAACTAGCGAGAATTTTACTGTACCCTCTACTTCAACTCAAGTTGTAAGTGGTACTAATCATACTTTAGACACTAGTTATCCTTCGCAAGCTGCGCAGTTCGTGGCAGGAACCTTCGATGGCACCGATAGCACTTTAGGGTCTCCAGCAGTAACAGATGCAGGCTCTCGACTACATCTTAGTATTGGAGAAAAAAATACTAAATTGTCAATGGGGCAGGCTTGGAGTAAAGGATATCAAGCGACGACATCAGGTACAAAGGACTATCCTTGGGGTAAAGCATCTTTTGGAGGGCAGCCAATGTCTCATGGGGGTGATACTTCATCTAGTTATGATCATCATGACAACTCCAACTCACATTGTAGAACGCATATGCCGGTGTATCCCCCTTATTATTTTGAAAATCCAAATGCGTTTAATCAAAATAAAGCTAGAGGGATAGTCTGCGGCAACGATGGTAATGATATGTATCATATAGAAGATATTTCAAAAATGGAGCCACAAACTCTTATGAAATATTATAATACAGACTACGGAGCGGGGGGTGACCTTTGGTCTTATACAGCTCCCAGCACTAATTCTGCTACTTACGGAACTGTTACAACTCGAAGCACACCACAAAACTATGCAAATAGGGGGTGGATTTATGATATATACACAGGATTACTTTGGGGGTGGAACGCCTCTGGCTATAACGCATATATGTGGTTTGATGAAGCTAACCCAGGTGAAGTAGATCCATCAGGGTCAGGATACAATAATGGCGATTCAACCTCTAACGGAGGAGTTTGGAGGTGGAGTGCTGGAAGCTGGACTGGTAGTGATCCAAAGAATTATAAGGATGACGGCCGTGGTAGCCCCTATGGATATACTGCAGACGCTGAAAATGGGCTTATAGTAGCTACTTCTGGCACATATGCTGACAAAATAGGCTATAAATATTACGATAAATATTTTGATAATATGATGGATAAAGATACTAGAGCATCGAATCAAAATCTAGAAACTTTTTCTCGAAGTTCTTATTATCATACAGTCGAGTATCAAGGAGCCAATCGATATTTAAGATTACAATGGGTATCGTATCATCCTGGCAATAACAAATACTATGTATGTTTCTGGGACCCTAGCGGGACTTATAATGCAACTGGAGGTGCGACTATAGGAACTTCTTATACTGCTGAGGCGGGAATTTTTGAAGTAGATGTGTCTAAAATACGTGGAAAAGACCAAGCCGTAGGTAATACTGCTCATGAAAGTATGGCCACTGAGATAACTAATGGGATGTTAACTAAAGTAGGAAGTGTTCCAGATACGACATCAGGACTTATGAGTAAACCTATGCGTATTAAAGATTCTTTATGGACTGCTCATTGTCAAGATGGAAAAATGTATTTTTCAACAAATTTATACACTTGGGCAGAACAGGATTCGGACACTCATTTTAGTACTGATTACGCAATGGTAAACGCTAGTAAGTTAGGATTGTCGGGTACAACCGAAACTAATTACTTTGTAGCTGCGGATTCAACAAGTGTGGTATACTCTTATTCAACAACAGTTTCAGCAGATGTATATGATCAGGCAGCAGTTGCAGGAATAATAGCGAAAGGAGCAGTGACTCCTTACGAACAGAAAGCGATAATTTTATCGGATGGGGATGCAATTTATGTAGAGAATGAAGATGCTACAAACGCTATCTCAATTACAGCAATGGGGGTAGATGTATAATGGCTTATGATACAATAGCACAGGCAGCAGGACCAACATCAACAGTTTCTCCAGCAGAAGTAGCAATTTGGATAAATATGTCCAGTAATACTATTGAGTACGAGGTTCCGGCAGGTAAGATATTTAAAGGTTGGTTAATAGCACACGATACTAGTACTAGTCCAGATTATACTTATACGCCTGGTAGTACAAGTGTAGGAGCTAATAGTCAGATGGGAAATGCTGGGGCAGTGTTTAATGGTACTTTCAGGCATACTAGTACTGGGTTTGAAAGTAAATGGCCTATGATGATGAACGCAGGGGATAAAATAAAACGTGCTAGTAATCACAATTGGACTTTAATGGGATTAGAAACAACAGTAAACACCGTATCTTGGGATACAAGCAGCTAAGGAGCTAAACATGGCAAAGATAATAGTAGAACAAGTTCAAGGGGGAAGTGGTGGAACTGCTCTAACTGTGCCTACCGCTGCAGCTACGGTGAATAACCAAGCTGTTGTAGGAAGTACAGCAGGAGTTCTTTCTCACTCTCCAATCGCGTTACCGGCGGCAGCGTCGGGAGCAGCAAATCGTCCTCTCGTAGGGGCAACAAGTGGAGCAACCTCGTTTTCTCCTCTTGCGCTTCCAGCAGCAGACGGGGCAGCAAATAGACCTGTAACCACTAATGGTTCAGGACAACTTCAATTTGGAGCAGTTGGTATGCCCGCGGCTGACGGGGCAGCAAATAAGCCTTTAACCACTAATGGTTCGGGGCAGCTTCAATTTGGAGCAACTGCATATCCAGCAGCAGATGGGACAGCAAACCAAGTATTACAAACCAATGGTAGTGGAGTAGGGTCTTGGGGCACAATAAGTTCTTCTCCGGTTCCAGATGATAATGATTTAATTGTAGGATGCATATTTACCTCTAGTCAACGTGAAAACATTTATTCAACTGGTGAGTGGAGCTCAAGTGGTCCAAATAGTACTTATTATAATTCTCTTAGTGATGCAAACAGTATACTACAGGCATGGAATATGCTACTAGGAGATGGTAAACCACAAGCAACTGGCTATACTAATAGTACAAATGATATTACATATTCTAACAATAGTGATGATACTGTAGGTGCCCGGGTTAAACTCTTTGCTCATAATAGAAGATTAGGTTATGTAACTAAACAGTGGGAGCATGATGATAACCTTACTGGTAACTATGCAGGATGTACTTGGAGCGCACTCCCAGTTCGTAATAAAGGTTCATCAGACGTGAATATTGTGGTTAAAAGAGGTTTCACTAGTCGAAGTAATTATTCTGGTTCAGGCTTGGTATCTTATAGGGCTACTTATAGTAGCGGAACGAATTATGCAAATGCTACTGGAGGAGCTTGGACTACACACAACTCTCATACAAGTGATACTAGTTATGCAGGAAGTAATTCTACTTCAACTGTTACTGTTCCAGCTGGTGAAACAATAATTCTAATGATGACATCCCACCATAGATATCATACTACTGATATGTTTCATGATATTCATGTATATGGTGAGTTACATACTATGTTTACTCATGCTGATATTCAATGTGATCTAAGAATGTTGGAAGCTTTGCATACTTGTAGACAACCAGCAGCGAATTATAATACAAATACACCTTATGAACTGTACACAAGTTGTGCAACATGTTATGGAGATAGATAATGTACGCAAGAATTGTAAATAATGAAATCGCAGAATTAGATTCTGGAGATCGTGGTGGAGAATCTGGATGGAAGCCGGTACCTGATGCAGATTTAGGAAAACCTCTAAAGTATGATACTGGTACTAGTTCTGTTAGAGCAAAGACGGATGCAGAAGTAGCAGCAGATTATAATGCTGTTGTATTAGAAGATGCTTGGCAGCATTTACGTGGTATGAGAAATAGGTTATTAAAACGTACTGATGCATATGTGTCAACTTCAGATCGCCCCGCTACTACAAATATGCCTCAATATAGGGCATATTTGAGAGGGCTTCCGGCAACTTATAATGATACTTCAATACTAAGTCAATCTCCTGTTATGGATTTTGACGAGTATGTGGCGTCACTATAAGTAGGTTCGACACTTAGGTTAGTCCCACTACCTTGGGACCGACCTAAGTACGTCTTAAAACTGCTTATTTGAATATGTCTTTCCAATTCCCAGTTGTACTGGCTTTGGAGTATTCTGTCGCCCTATTTTCAAAGAAATTAGTGTGCTCTACTCCATTTAACATATAGTCTAGCCAGGTTAGGGGGTTGGTAGTGCTTCCAAATATTTTCTTCATGCCTAGTCCTAGTAAACGTCTATCAGCAATATATCTGATATACTCTTTCACCTCTTCAGGTGTTAGATCGGGTACTTCTGCGTTCTCAAAACATAGGTCAATGAAAGAATCTTCTAGTTCTACAGTTCTTTCCGCAGCACAGTAGATTTCATACTTTAAATCATCGTTCCATATATACTTATTTTCTTTAATAAAAGTACGGAATAACTGTGTCATTCCTTCAACGTGTAGACTTTCATCTCGAACAGACCAAGTAACAATCTGTCCCATACCTTTCATTAAATTGTGTCTGGGAAAATTTAAAAGAATAGCAAAACTACTAAACAGTTGAACTCCCTCTGTAAATCCTGAGTATATAGCCATAGTTTTAGCTAAGTCAGTAGGATTTCGTGTGCCAAAATTACTTAGATACTCATGCTTATCTAACATAGCTTGATACTCTAGAAACATTTGATACTCTTCATCAGGGAATCCCAATGTCTCTAATAATAAGGAATACGCTTCCTGATGCACCGCTTCCATAGATGCAAAAGAAGCTAGCATCATTCTTACTTCTGGCTGTTTAAATGTGGGAAGATAGTGATTAGCATAGCCTGCACATACATCCACGTCTGCTTGTGTAAAGAATCTAAAAATCTGAGTAATTAACTTTCGATTTTCTACTGTTAATTTTTCTTTATAATCCCTTAAATCATCTGCTAGGTTTACTTCGCTTGGAAGCCAATGCATTTGTTGTTGAAGTTTGTAATTTTCAAATGCCCATGGGTAATTGAAAGGCTTGTAATAATTTCGTTCGTCTAATAATCCCATATTAACCTTCGCACGCTAAGCACGTTTCTTCTGAAATTGAATCGAATATATACTGTCTAAGAGCTTCATCAGATACCTTATCTGCGCGTTTTATGGCTTCACTTCTTAAATAATATAGCGTTTTTACTCCTTTTTTCCAAGCCATCATATGTACGGCATGGAGCTCTTGCTTTGAAACATCTGCCGGAAAAAATAAATTAAGAGACTGGCTCTGACAAATATGTTCTTGCCTATCGGCGGCAAATTCTACAATCCATCTT
>Ga0315316_10000960_pt1 | contig 19585 bp, 10 predicted proteins | sample M160m3416metaG_FD_203702 | JGI IMG/M metagenome (GOLD analysis project Ga0315316, IMG submission 203702) | Ammonia-oxidizing marine archaeal communities from Monterey Bay, California, United States - M1 60m 3416 | ecosystem: Environmental > Aquatic > Marine > Intertidal zone | place: USA... | reverse complement strand
ACCGGGGTCCGAGCCGTGTACTGGTCAAGATACTCGCCGGCGAACTGATCATCCAGAAAGTACGCGAGGTCCCGATTGCAGAATTCGGCAGACAGCAGATTAAAACTGCTCGTCTTGTGAAGTTGCCCATAAGCGTCGTGCAGCGCCGCGTCGATGGGGCTGACAGAGACAAGCTGAGCCAGTTCCGGCATAGGTTCATCAAGTCCGAGTCTGTCGGAAACCTTTTGTGCCTGATGATGGAATTCCGCGCCCACCTGATACTGAATTTCAAGAGGGTGTCCATAGTCCGGGTAGCTTTCAAACAATTCACCGAACTTTTCGGCGTAGTCCATCATCGCTTTTTCAGAATCCGGCGGCTCAACCGTCGCTGAAGGCCACCCCCAGACGTTACCGACCGGCATGCTGCCGAAGCCCTGGCACCGACTGCCGTTTCGGCCTTCCACCGTCACCACTGCATTGATCAGGTATGTGTGGTCAACAACGCGGCCACCAAACTTCAGTGGTGCTCGAAAAGAAACAGGTTCAAAACTGACATCGACACCAAGGATCTGAATGTCCGTTGACTTTTCCTTACTCATTGATCTGTCCGATGACTCCTGATGTGTGATCGACTCTCATCCCGAATTTCAGCGGCTTTGATTGAACCAGACAATTCAGGGCAAAATGGCTATGACGGGAATTCGTAAAACGCGTCAGTAAATGAACAGGACTTCAAATCATGGTGTTAACAACAAAGTCCGGAACGGAGCGATGACCGACTCACCACATTCACGCAAACCCGATTGTGATCGGAATACGAATCAGTAGCGAGTCCCAGACGGTGCTCACTTTTCGAAATTTCAATCGTTCGCAAGAACGACCAATCGAGCTTGAATTGTTTCGACAAGTTTTTCGACGGATGGTACTGCTGAAAGCGGAAGAAGTTCTACCAGGGAGTGTAATTGAGAAAAACGCAGGCCTTTTTCCGAAAGGTCCGCATACAGCGAACACAATGGTGTACCCGGTGTGACTGTTGTTCCGGAAGAAGGAATGTCCGCCAGCCAGAAAGGATGAGTTCCTTCCCGCACACAGCGACTCAACAACTCTGATTGCAGATCATCAGAGATCACGACGTCCTGATCTGCATAGATCACGAATCGGGCCCAGCAGCCACGACTGCCCTGCTGGTGAACGTTGCGTTGGGCGTCAGCATGGAAATCGGACGCCCCGCCCGTGTGCCCACTCGACCGAACGGGCTGCCCCAGCTGCAATGACACGTGGCCGGGAAGACAGACTCGACCCCGCTCATGCAATTCATGCGAGGCCGTCGGACGAGGATTCACCTCCACAATAAACGGACGCCCGTCTCTGACAACAAAATCGATGCCGAACAGTCCCGAAACTGACGACTCGGCCGCAACGGCGCGTCCGGCCCTCACAACATTCCGCGTCAGATCCGCAGCCAGTGTCAGCGGGCCCACATTGCCGCAAAAGTGAAAGGCATCCGCATGCAACTCCTGACACCCGCTCAGCTGCAGAGCACAGCCCAGTAGCTGGACACCGCCCCAGGGAGCCACTGACTCGTTCTCCGAATATACCGTCGCCAGAAACGAAGCGGAGATCGGGATACCGTCTATGAACTCCTGCAGGTCGTCAGTCGGTACGGCTTCCGATGGCGTATGCCGCGACACTTCAGACTCAGCGTACCAGCGAATTCCCTGACCTCCGGAAGAACAACGACGTTTGTGCAACCAGCGCAGCCCTGGTTCGTGAACCGGGACGCCACTGCCCTTCACATGGAAGCGAGGCACACAGCAGCCCAGATCCCGCAGCCGCGGAAACAATCGCAGCGGATCGCGCAACTGCTCGATGGTCTTCCAGTCAGGACCACGTACCGTGCGCTGTGACGACAGGTGAAGGAAGCCTGTCATGTGATTCTCTAATCCCCCCAGAACAATGGCCGGCACGTTCGACTTCACGTCGGCAACCGCCTGCGCTGCTTCAGTAAACGAAGTAATGTGGCGACACCAATGCGTCTCGCTCAGGCCATGCTCCCTGAGTGATAAGCGCAAATCCGCGTCACAGAACATGTCCACGCAGATCGGACGCAGTCCGTCGCGCATTGCTGACTGAGCAAAACTGCGAACGCTGGCACCAACTAAGATTACGTCGGACTGAGACATGTAAGAAAATCAAACCACTCTCGAGCGCGCAGAGAATCCGACGGCGCCCGTATCTCATTCGCGTCTGGCAAGATTACTCACCTGAGCTCCACGAAGTGACATGACACACACAATGGCAGAAATACCAAGAAATACGGCCGACACCGGTTCCTGTACAAACGGCCACCAACTCCCATCGCTCGCCATCAGGGCAGCGCTGAGATTTTCCTCGGCGATGGGTGACAGGACGAATCCGATGACGAATGGTGGCGTCGGAATCCGCAACCGATCGAACAGCAGACCAAGTCCGCCGAAGGCAACCATCACCCAGACATCGAACATGCGGTTGGCCAAAGCGTACGACCCAAGCACGCAAAACGTCAGCACGACCGGAACCAGCAGCCCCTTCGGAATCTCCACCAGTCGAACCAGCCAGCGAGCGGACATCAGCATGAATCCGAACATGAGAATGTTGGCGACCAGATACGACTGAGTAATCGTGTGCACAATCTCCGGGTTGTTCTGAAACAGCAGCGGACCGGGTTGCAGTCCGTGAATAACGAATGCTCCCAGCAGAATGGCGTCAATCACGCTGCCTGGTATGCCCAGCGAGATCAGCGGAATCAACGCGCCGCCCACCGTTGCATTGTTGGCAGCTTCACTGGCAACGATACCCTCTTCGCAACCCGTTCCGAAATCGCTCGGCGCCGTCGATTGTGATCGAGCCGTCGCGTACGCCAGAATCGATCCGATATTCGCTCCTACTCCCGGCAGAATGCCGACAGCGGTCCCAATGAAAGACGATCTCACCAGGTTGGGCGTCGCCAGCAGCCATTCACCAATGGACGGAATAACATCCGCAGCACCCGGCTGATCCTGCGCCGCAGAAACCGAATCCTGAGGAACGGCGGAAGGTCCGGGCAGCTTACCACCGGCATTGGCCGATTGGGTGAGGGCGTTCTTTCCCACATCCTTCAACAACTGACTGACGGCAAACAATCCAATCAGCACGGGTAACAATCGGAAGCCGTCGTTAAGTTCGCCGAAGCCAAACGTCAGGCGCGTCTGACCGGTCGCGGGATGCATGCCTGGCATCGCAGACAGCAGCCCCAGACTGCCGGCGAGCAACCCCATAGTCAGCGATTCACGGCTAATGACGGCAATGAGTACCAGCGCCAGCATGACCAGGGAAAACATATCCGGTGGGCCAATGCTTGTGGACCACACGGCCATCGGTGCAGCCAGCAGTGTCAACACACCCCAACTGAAAACGCCGCCTGCCAGTGAAGCGGCAATCCCTAACGTCAGCGCACGCTTCGGTCGGCCTCCGGCGGCCATGGGAAAACCGTCCAGAGTCGTCATCAACGACGCCGGTGTCCCGGGTATATTCAACAATGTTGCTGAGATCAGCCCGCCACTCACGGATCCCACGTAGATTGCCACCAGCAGCGTCAATGCGTCCGGCGGCGACATCGCAAACGTCAGCGGCAATGTCAATGCGATGACCATCGCTCCCGTAAGTCCGGGGATACAGCCAACTGTAACGCCCAGCACAACGCCCAGAGTTGTCCACCACATAAACAACGGGTTGACCACATCAAATATCAATGATCAGAACCTCCGTGAACAGATAATGACATCCTGGCCCCAGCAGTATGGACGCGACAATCAAGGCAGACATATTGCGGCGATTCCAATCCAGCAGGCGACCGCCAAGAATAAGAATAAAGGCGGTGCTCAGCAGCCAATATGGCGCAACGCGAAGCGAAAACAACAGGCAGAATGCCAACAACAGGCCAATTGTGGTCATTTGCAACCATGCTGCATCCTTCTGTTCACTGTGTCCCGACCGGGCAAACACATGGTCCTGGTCGGAAGTGTCAGTCATCGAAGTATCAATTCTCCTTAAACTCTGCAACGCAGAAACGCGGCGCTGTGATGTGGCGACGAGTCCCAACAGTACCGTAACAGCAATCACGAACAGAGGCGTGTTCGGCAGCTGAATCGGATCGCCTGTGCCGACCTGACTGATAACGACTTCACGTTTCAGCAACTCTCGCTGCAAAGGCTGTCCTGACAGAAACAATGGTTCAATCATCAGTTCCGACAATCGCCGCTGCATCGCGGCGGTCTGCATCGCGTCACGCAGCATTTTCACCATTCGGTCGACGCAGTGCTGCGGGGTCCCCTTCGGTGCCCACCAGTACTGAATGAGATCCCAGACGACATCAATATTGTCCTCACGTGCGGTGCGAACGTTCGGAAATTGCGGATGTCGTTCTTCGTCCAAGTACGCTATTGCCTGCAAGCCGCCGTCTTTGAACTGAGCGTACTCGGCGACCGCGAACACGCTCACGTCAACATGTTCACCAATCAGATCGCCAAATCGTTTAGCTCCGCCCCCGGTGGGAACATAGCGGAAACCGGCTCCGTCGAACGCGGATTCCAGCTTTAGTCCGGCAAAGTGACTGAGAGCTCCCAGATTCGCAGCAAACGTAATGGTATTCGGCTGGTCACGGGCTGCTTCCATCAACTGTGGCAGGCTGGTCCATCGTGCCCCTGCCTTCACGCATACCATGGAGCCGGTCCTCCCGGTCGCCGCAATCGGGTCAAACGCTTCCGGACCGTATTCTGTCTGGCCTGCGTGTCGCGCCGACAGAATGCCGTCATGCAGGTTCAGGATCGTATAACCATCGGGCTCCGCATCCCTGGCATACTGACTTCCGATCGTGCCGCCGGCTCCGGGACGATTAATGACAACAAGTCGCTCTGCCAGAAGTCCTTCGGTCTGTACAACTCCCTGAACAATGCGAACAAACGTATCGCTGCCGCCACCGGGAGCAAACGGGACGATGACCCTGACTGGTCTCTCCGGATACCCGCTGGCGTGTACCAGCGTCGTGGAAAAGAGAACAGACAGAATACCGTTAAACACGCGACGATCGAACAATCGTCGCAGGCCGTCCTCCACTTCACGGCCAGCAAACGCGCCAAAACGGATGCGTATCGCTGTCATCGGACAGCCTCCGACCACCTCAGGCTTCTCTGAATGGGAATGAGATACATGATCTGGCGGTACAACTGTGAAAAAGGGCTGGCGTCCGTGCAGACGCCAGCCCTTGCAGATTTCGTCTTCGAGCAACCGATCCTACAGTACCTTCGTCGTTCCCGGCATGGGAATGTTGTAAGTCATGTCTTCGTTCGGCAGGACCGGCGGTGTGTCGGTCATGCTGGTGAACTGATCAATCGGCGAAACAACAACTTTCGAGTTGATCGCTTCGTCCCAGGTGATCTCCTTACCGCTGTAAGTGCACATACGACCGAAGATTGACGTCATCGTGCTGTGAGCACCATATTCGCCTTCGTTCGGACGCTTGCCGGCACGCAGATCAGCAAACAGGTCATGGTGTTCCTGCTGATGTCCACCACGACCGCCGCGACCGTAGGCCCACGTTTGGTTGCCGTTCTTATCAAATATTTTGGCGTTGCCGATGTGACAGGAACCATTGCTGCCATGAGCGAATTCGTCCACCTTGTTCCAGCACTTCTGAATGTGACGACACTGACTGATCATCAGTGCGTCTTTTCCGTACGGACTGTCGCCATAGGTGAATTCGACCATGTGGTGGTCATAAATTTCACCATGTTCCTTACTGGTTCGAACCTGGCGGCCTCCCATTCCCTGCCCCTTCACAGGGTGGCCATCCATCAACCAGTTCATAACGTCCAAATTGTGAATGTGCTGCTCAGTAATGTGGTCTCCGCACAGCCAGTTAAAGTAGTACCAGTTTCTCATCTGGTACTCCATTTCCGTCTGCCCTTCCTTACGAGGACGAGTCCACACGCCACCGCCATTCCAGTAGGCGCGGGCAGCAACGATGTCGCCGATGGCCCCATCGTGCAGACGTTTGATCGTTTCCACGTACGCCGGCTCGTGTCGACGCTGTAAGCCGATCTGCACAAGCAGGTTCTTTTCTTTGGAAACACGAGTGGCTTCCAGAAAACGGCGTACACCGGCAGCGTCAACAGCAACCGGTTTTTCAGCGAAAACGTGCTTACCCGCGTTAACAGCCGCCTCAAAATGAACGGGACGAAAACCCGGGGGCGTTGCAATCAATACCAGATCAATGTCAGTGTCCAGCAGTTTTTTGTAGCCATCGAAACCAACGAACTGTCGTTCTTTCGGGACGTCAACTTTGTCCGTGTGCTTGCGACTCAGAGTCTTCAGGCTGCCCTGCAGACGATCGTCAAACGCGTCACACATGGCGATCAGCTTTGTCGGTCCCTCAGTGTTCATGGCCTGCTCGGCCGCACCCGTACAACGGCCGCCACACCCGATCATCCCCAGACGAATTGTCTCGTCATAGCTGGTATGAGCAGCCTGCACGGCGTTCAGACTGCTGAGAACACTACCGGCAGCCGCGGCGGTTGTGGATGTCTTCAAGAAATCTCGACGGGACGCATTCTTCTTTTCGGTCGCCATGAGTGCACGATCTCCGGAACAGGGTAAGACAATGAGAAAGACGAAACGGTCAATGACCGCTGGTCAGAATTACGTATACAGAGGTTTACCGGGGCCATTTTGCCCGGACCGAACCGCGCATTCTATGGCCAGAGTGCTGTGATCGCAATTCCATGGCCTAAATTGCGATGTAAACCGGTGCAGTCACACCACCCACGAAGTCATGATTCACGACCATCGAGAATCGACACCATCAACGAAATCGCGGCTTTCGCAGAGGCTGCCATCCGCCTAGAATCCGGCACTCTGAAAGCCCGAGACGCATCTTACCCGGGCCTTTCCAACCGTTTCCCGTCCCCTTAGCAGCGACCTACCGGCTACTGAGCGATCGCTCGAGTCAGCTGAGGGCCGCCCCGACATTCTTTCAAATGCCCAACAAGCCGGACATTCGCGAACTTCTGGAAGAACGCATCCTTGTGATCGACGGATCCATGGGCGCCTTAATCATGTCACACGATCCGGACGAAGCGTTCTACCGGGGCGAACGGTTCAAGAATCACCACATTGATGTCAAAAACGCCACCGATCTGCTGGTGCTGACACAGCCGCAGTTGATCAGGGACATTCATCAGCAATACGTCGATGCGGGCGCAGACATTATTGAGACAGATACGTTCAACGCCAATATTGTCTCTCTCGAAGAATTTGGTGTCGCAGACCTGACGTATCAGATTAACAAGGCGGGAGCAGAACTGGCCAGGTCTGTCACTGACAGGGCGTTCGCTGAAAATACGAGGAAGCCGCGGTACGTCGCCGGTAGTATTGGACCGACAAAAATCCAGCTTTCGATGAACGCAGAGGTGCCGGGCACTCGACCGGTTGGCTTCGATCTGATGGTCGAATCGTACGCTGAACAGGTTCGTGGTCTGATGGATGGAGGCTGCGATCTGCTGTTGCCGGAAACCAGTTTCGACACGCTGAATATGAAATCGTGTCTGTTCGCGATCAGTCGGGTCTTTGAAGAACAGGGCCGCAAAATCCCGGTCATGATTTCCGGCACGGTCTTCACTGGTGGTCGTACGCTGCTCGGCCAGGCCGTCGAAGCGTTCTACACATCGGTCGAACACTTTCCGTCACTCAGCGTTGGATTCAACTGTGCGCTGGGACCGACACAGATGAAGCCATACCTGGAAACGCTGTCTGAAATGGCAACACAGTATGTCACGTGCTATCCGAACGCCGGCATGCCCGACGGAATGGGGGGCTTTGACAGCAATGCGACCGAGTTTACCCGGGCACTTCACACAGCAGCAACTGGCGGACTGGTCAACGTCGTGGGTGGCTGCTGCGGGACGACTCCCGAATACATCAGCAAGGTGGCCGAAGCTGTCATTAACGTGCCACCACGAAGAATCCCGCAGGGCAACGGCTGGTCCACCTATTCCGGGTTTGACTATCTGGCACTGCGACCGGAAACAAACTTCCTGAACGTCGGTGAACGTACAAACGTCACCGGGTCTCGCCGGTTTGCTCGTCTGATTCGCGAAGAAAAGTACGATGAAGCGCTCAGCGTTGCTGCCAACCAGGTGGAGGGCGGCGCCAATGTGATTGATGTGAACATGGACGAAGGCCTGCTGGACGGGCCCCGCTGCATGGAAAAATTTCTGTGGCTGCTGCACGACGACGACCTGCGCGTGCCGATCATGATCGACAGTTCTGACTGGAACGTGATCGAGGCAGGATTGAAGTGCTGCCAGGGCAAGAGCATCGTCAACAGCATCAGTATGAAGGAAGGCGAAGAAAACTTCCTGGATCAGGCACGGCTGATCAGGCGTTACGGAGCAGCCACCATCGTAATGGCGTTCGACGAATCCGGACAGGCGACGACATGTGAAGACAAGGTGCGAATCTGTAAGCGAGCCTATAAGCTGCTGACTGAGAAAGTGGGATTCCCGCCAACGGACATCATCTTCGATCCGAATATCCTGACGGTCGGAACCGGGATGGAAGAGCACGCCAACTACGCCGTCGAATTCATTGAGGCCGTGCGGCGGATCAAGCAGGAATGTCCCGGTGCCAAAACGTCCGGCGGCGTCAGCAATATCAGCTTCTCGTTCCGCGGCAACAATGCTGTCCGTGAAGCAATGAACGCAGCGTTCCTGTTTCACGCCATCAAGGCCGGCCTGGACATGGGCATCGTGAATCCCACCCAGCTGGAAGTCTATGACGAAATTGACAGCGAGCTGCTGGTCTTCATCGAAGATGTACTGCTGAATCGACGCCCGGATGCAACCGAACGTCTGGTCGACTACGCCGAAACGGTCAAGGAAAAGGCCAGCGGCCGGAAGCGAACTGAAGAGTGGCGCAATGGCACAATCGAAGAGCGGCTGCAGCACGCGCTGCTGAAAGGTGTCACTGACTACGTTGACAAGGACACCGAAGAGGCGCGTCAGAAGTTCGGCCGACCACTGGACGTGATTCAGGGGCCGTTGATGGACAGCATGAACGTTGTCGGCGAACTGTTCGGTGCAGGAAAGATGTTTCTGCCACAGGTCGTTAAATCGGCGCGAGTGATGAAAAAATCAGTCGCCTGGCTGGAACCGTTCATGGAAGCGGAAAAAGCAGCCGGCGATGACAGGAGTCTGTTCGACAGAAACGGGTTGTTTACCGGTTCTCGAGAGGAAGCCGTCACACTTGTGGATGCCTCTGAAAGGGACTCAGGCACGACGGCAGCAACCAGTGCCTCGCGGGGCACATTTCTGATCGCGACCGTCAAAGGCGATGTTCACGACATCGGCAAGAACATCGTGGCTGTGGTGCTGCGCTGCAACAACTTTGAAGTGATCGACCTGGGTGTAATGGTGCCCTGCGAGACAATTCTGGCAGAAGCGAAGAAACACAACGCCGATATGATCGGTCTCAGTGGATTGATCACGCCGTCACTGGGCGAAATGATCACGGTCGCTCGTACGATGAAGGAACAGGGCTGGGAACTGCCACTGCTTATTGGCGGGGCGACTACCAGTGCCAGACACACTGCCGTCAAAGTCGCTCCAGCCTGCGAACATCCGGTGATCCACGTCGGTGACGCATCACTGTCCGTCGGTGTCGTAGAGGCCCTGCTTGACCCGAAATCAAAGACTGCCTTTCTCGAGCAGAATCTGGCGGCACAGGAAAAGGCTCGAGCGGCCTTCCAACAACGGCAGCAGGTGAAACTTCTGCCATACAGTGAAGCCCTGGAAAATCGTTTTACCATCGACTGGAACCACTACCAGCCGCCGAAACCCGACTTCCTCGGCACACGTGTCATCGAGGATCTGCCGCTGGCTGAACTGGTGCCGCACATTGACTGGTCGCCGTTCTTCAGCAGCTGGCAGCTGATTGGCAAGTACCCGCGTATCTTCGAAGACGATGTTATTGGTGAAGAGGCCAGGAAACTGTTCGACGACGCGCAGGCAGATCTCAGACAGCTACTGGCAGACAACAGTCTGCGAGCAAGAGGCGTCTACGGATTCTGGCCGGCTAACTCGGACGATGACGACATTATTCTGTGGACCGATGAGACCCGCAGCACGGAACGGATGCGATTTCCGATGCTGCGGCAGCAATGGGAGCGAGTCGGTCAGAAGGACTATCGCAGCCTGGCCGACTATGTCGCGCCTATGGCCGGGGGTTCCAGCGGTGACGCGTCGTCTATCCCCGATTACATCGGAGCGTTTGCTGTTACGGCGGGCCACGGCTGCGACGAACTGGCAAGATCGGTCGAATCATCCGGAGACGATTACCGAGCGATCATGATCAAGGCCCTTGCAGATCGTCTGGCCGAGGCATTCGCAGAATACATGCACGCGAAGACTCGCGCGGAATGGGGTTTTGGCAACGGTGAAAAGCTGTCCCGTGAGGACATGATCGCTGAAAAGTATCGCGGCATTCGACCGGCGTTCGGCTATCCGGCGTGTCCCGACCACCTTCCCAAAGGTGAGTTGTGGACTCTGCTGGACGCGGAAGCTGCTACCGGCATGACGCTGACCGAAAACTTTGCCATGTGGCCCGCTGCGTCTGTCAGCGGACTGTACTTCAGTCTTCCGGAAGCTCGCTACTTCAGTGTCGACCGTGTTACAAAAGACCAGGTCGAACATTATGCCACTCGCCGAAAGATGTCGGTCAAAGACACCGAACGCTGGCTGGCACCGAACCTGGGATACGATCCGTAACGACTTGTTGCGCGGCTACGACTACTGTGTATTCAGTTCACTTTCCGCTATGTCCAGAATGCGCTGCACAGACATCGTGCTTTTGATTGTGCTGACTTCGGCAAATGTATCGCGCGAAGCTGTCGATTCCTTTTGTTCGCGAGTTACCACCACTTCCCAGCGAGCAAGACCGAACGGTACTTCCGGCGTGACCCAGAAGTTTCCTTCGTTCGTGGAACGACTTTGCGGCCTTTCCATGACCGTCTGCCCTTTCAGGTGACGTGCATTAAACGACAGGTTAGTCGCGATAAGCTGAGGACTTTCGGAGGGCGAAACGACCACGGGCTTCGGATAATTATTCAGCAGACATACCGTCGGGTAGATGCGCAGAGCCGGACTCTTGATCACCTTGACCTGATTCTCCCCGAGACGCCTGTGGCCTCGCACAATCGGCAGCATCACATTGGGTACGAGATCACTGTCGACCGATTCCCCCACGACCTTGCTTTCCGGAACCAGTACCTTGTAGATTCGTGCTCCGACCGGTCCCGGATCAATACCGGCGGCACCCGGGTCACCGGTAACAACCTTAATTTCAATCCACCGACAGGCCTGCATTGTCCCCTCAAATTCGGCCTCTTCGCGGCCAACGGACTTCACACTGATCTCACGTTCCCACTTCAGTGTTTCCTTTCCGTCTGCGATATCAGGTCGGACGTTTTCCTGAATAATTTCACCTCGGTACTCCACGCCGGTACCATCTTCCGGTAACTGAAAGATCAGTCCCTGTGCAGATGCGGACGAGGACGTCAGGGATTCGACCAGAACTGCGAGGCAAACGCCGAAGAATTTAATTTGACGATTCATATTCAATGTCCGTGATTATTGTGAGCTTGCGTCACGTCCAAACGGCGATGAGTCCGGCTGACGATTTTCGGGGATGCCGGATGCATCACAACCATGACGCTTGTCTCCCTGGTCTTTTCGGCAGAAATCACTGTCCAACTTCTGTTCGGCATAGTTTGCCCCGCAAACGAGCAATGAAGCAAGAGGAATCGCTGAAGGTCTGGCAAATTCGACCGGTGCAACGTCCTCAGGATCGAATACCGCCCCAGAATCGGCCAACCAGCGGCTGTTCACCGTCTCGACAGGTGACGTGACCACAGGTCGGCACACTGCCCGACCGCGATCAGAAACCCGCCCATGACGCAGCAATCAGCCCATAAATGTCCAATGCCGCAAATTTGCTTTCGGTTAGTTTTCGCCCATTTACAACCTGAATGATTTCCGCAAAGTGGCCGCCGTAATCGGTCACAGCGTTGCGACAGAAAGCCCCAACGACGATAAAATCCGTTCTGCCGAATGTCAAAACTACTGACCGGATTCAATGAAAGTTCAACAATGCTGTCCAGATTCTTCGTCGTTACAACTGTCCTGACATGCCACTGCTTCTATGCAGAGTCTACCACCGTCGCGGACGTCGGCGTTGGAGCCGCTCCACTTGATGGCGCTGAAGTGATCATTGACGGGTCTCGAAAAATGCTGGATGAAAAGTGGACCTACTGGAAGGGGCCTCGTTTTTCTTCATCACTGCCGATCAAGTGGAAGATTGTTGATGATCCGGTCGACCCCGGCACGGTTATCATGACAGACGATCCTGCTGCCGCCGGCGGCAAGTACGGGACTGCTGACATTGTCACAAAAAAACAGTATCGCGACTTCCGGCTGCATATCGAGTTTCTGGTAAGCAAGCCTGGCGGGAACAGCGGGGTCTATCTGCAGAACCGCTTCGAAATCCAGGTGCTGGACGGTGACAGAACGAAGCATGGTATGGGAGCCGTGATTAACGAAACGGAATCGCCGTATCACGCCTACAACGGATTCGGCAAATGGAACGCATACGACATCAGCTTTCGGGCGGCCCGTTTCGAAAACGGAAAACTGATTCAGAAGCCCAGGGTGTCAATGTACTTCAACGCAAAAAAAGTTCACCACCACGTCGAGATCAACAAAGTCTGGGGGGGGCCCAATTCCGGCGTTGACGGCGGCAACAATAACGGATTTGGAATTACGAACACACCCCAGGGCCTGAAGCTGCAGTGCGAAGGGCACGACGTGCGTTACCGCAACACATGGATCAGGGAACTGGATCTTAAAGAAGCCAATACAGATTTCACGGAATAATGTCGTCTGCAGACTGCGTGACTTCGCTGGCAGAAAAAACAGTTGTCAGCCGTCGCCGAAATTTTTCAATGAAGCTTCCAGAATCCCGGGATGAACAGAACAATGATGGCGAAAAGTTCCAGTCGGCCCAGCAGCATCAGAACAGTCAGCAGCAGTTTCGAAGCATCCGAGAACGCCGAATAGTTACCATGAGGACCACAGACGCCCAGCCCCGGACCAATATTGTTGAGCGTTGCCGCGACGGCTCCGGCGCAATCGGTGAGTTTTTCCGCCGAGGTTTCTCCCTGCCACTGCGTGCTCGGTTCCACCACCATCAGCAGACACCAGCTGCCGGCAAAAATGACGGCAATCAGACAGAAATAAACCAACACGTCGCGACCCACTGAATCGTCAACGCGATTACCGGCGATACGCAGCGGGCTGACCAGATTGGGACGAAACGCACGTTCAGCCTCCAGCTTCAGGACTCTCCACAGCACCAGAAAACGGATCACCTTGACGCCACCACCGGTGGACCCGGAACATCCTCCCACAAACATCAGTAACAGCAATACTGACCGGGAAAACTCCGGCCAGCGAGCGAAGTCCTCTGTGCCGAACCCTGTCGTCGTCATGACAGCGACAACATTAAAACAGGCATGACGCAGGCCCCCGGAGACTGACGAATAAGTGCCGACCCCGTACAGTACAGCTGTCAGCAATGCGGTTCCGAGAAAGAGAATCGACAGGTAAGCTCGAAACTCCGGGTCTGAAAAGAATGCTCGAATTCGGTCGATGACAGTGTGTCCTGAACGTCCGGCGGGCTTTCGCAGCAGCAGATAATAAAGATTAAAATTGGTGCCGGCAGCGATCATAAAAACAATGATCGTGAACTCAATTCCGGCGTCGCCAAAGGCACCAACACTGGAATTTCGAGTACTGAAACCGCCGGTCGCCAGAGTGCCGAACGTGTGGCACAATGATTCAAAGAGATCCAGCCCCTGAAGCAGCAGCAGGACCGTCAACAATACTGACAATCCCAGATAGATTCCCCACATCAACATGGCCGTCTCACGAACACGCGGCCGCACCGTATCGGTGAGCGGGCCTGGAACTTCCCGGCGCATCAATGCTTTTCCGCCGACACCAAGCTGTCCGAGAATCGCAACGAACAGCACGATGATTCCCATTCCTCCCAGCCAATGGGTGAAACTCCGCCAGAAAAGAACACTCCGAGGAACGTAAGCAATTTCTCCACGTAACGCGGCCTGTTCGCAGTCGCTCACGCCGATCGGGATCTCCAGGTTGGTCAGCACAGACGCACCGGTCGTCGTAAATCCCGAGATCGATTCGAACACGGCATCCGATACGCTCATTGGAATGGCCGGCATGCGATAAGTGGGCGTCAACAGAAACGGAAGCGCCCCCAGAATGCCGCACAGGATCCAGCCGACACCGACCACTGCCAGCGCCTCTTTCCGCAAAAGTTTTTCCTTCGCCGTTCGGCCACCAAACAGAAGCAGCGCGCCGACCACACCGCACACTGCGATAGACCTGAGCATACCCCCGAAGGCGACCTCTTCGAACACAACCGTCTGACCGAACCATGGATACGACCAGGGCAGTGTCACAACCATAGAGCCGCCGATCAACAGCGAGATCAGTCCCAGCAGACGTGCAACAAGGGCCCAGTTCATGTTTATTCCATAGAAACAAGGGCGGTCAGCAGCCAGACGTCATCCGCAGAGTTGCCGCAGGATGAGCCAACGGACACGGACAGCACGACAAACATTCAACCTGTCACAAGGAGACTGAAATCCAGGTTGCAATACTGTCACGATCGGCACGGTTAACAAACTATCGTGCTGAGACAGTAAAACGTGGATCCGGAACGGGAACAGCTGCCTGGTTTTCTCCGATGACAATCGGCTTGATTCCGGTCCCCTCATAACCAGCCATCGGCTCACCGTTGGGCTGCAACCGATCAACACTCCACAGCAACCCCCTGGCAACAAGATTGAGCCAGACATCGTTGTTCATGGTCTCATTGTGGTGCCCCAGCGAAGTCCCGAATACTCGCGCCCGACCAAAAGTGTTCAGCCAGATTACCGTGTGATCCTTCCTGGTGTCTTCGCCCCACGCCTGTGCCAACGGAATACAGTTCGGCCAGATTCGTTCAATCTTGTAGAGCTCACCACTGGGTGTCTGCCATTCGCGGGGAAAACCTTTCATGACAGGATGTTCGGCATTCACCGTTACCGCCTTAACAGATCGCTTCTTTTCGTGACTTCGCGACGTAACTCCGATCAGTTCGCGCCACGAATCCGCTGCGACAGCCGCATTACGATAGCTGTGCAGTGAACAGTGCACAAAAATCGCAGGAACGCCATCGTGGTGAGCCGCTGTAATGGCCTGAACAAAATCATCATCGGTGACACCACCAAAACATTCGTTGTGGAAGATCACGTCGTACTTCTTCGCCCATCCTTTCTCACCATAGACGGAAATCTTGTGGTCGCGACCGGTACCACCTTCGTGGACAATATCCCACGTAATATTGACTCGCTGACTCATTCCTTCCGTAATGATTCGCTTCTGGTTTTCGTAGTCGTGGCAGCAGCCACCGGTGATCAGGAGCCCCTTGAGTGGCTCGGACCTTTCACCGCCCGAAACGCCGACACACAACAACGCAATGAACAGGGGAGCAAGCAGAATGCGAAGATCACAGTGATTCATTGTATAACCTGTCAATTGAGTGCAAAGACCGGCATCTTACAACGCCTGATGAATGTCCCGCCAGATGCAAATCATGTTAGCCAATGTCAAGCTGAACGCGACTATCCGGTCAGAATTTCCTGTACGACATTCCCATGAACGTCCGTCAGACGAAAATCTCGCCCTTGAGAGCGGAACGTCAGTTGTGTGTGATCAATGCCCAACTGATGCAGAATCGTCGCTTGCAGATCGTGGACGTGAACCCGGCCTGCGGTCACGCCAAAACCAAGTTCGTCGGTGGCCCCAAGTGTAAATCCGGGTTTGATCCCCGCGCCGGCTAACCACATCGTATAGGCATCAATGTGGTGGTCCCGACCAGCCGGTGTGCGTTCTTCCCCCATCGGTGTGCGACCGAATTCTCCGCCCCAGACGACCAGAACATCATCCAGAAGTCCGCGTTGCTTCAGATCCTTCACCAGAGCTGCCGACGCCTGGTCAACCTCTTTGCAACGCAGTGGTAATTCGCCGTCCAGAGATTCCGCCGCGCCGTGCTGATCCCAGCTGGTGTGGTACAGCTGAATAAAACGCACACCACGTTCGACCAGACGCCGCGCCAGAATGGCGTTGTTCCCAAACGACGGTTTTCCGGGCTCCACGCCGTACATGTTAAGCACATGGTCTGATTCGTCGCTCAAATCCATCAGTTCCGGAGCACTCATCTGCATCCGATACGCCATTTCATAAGCCGCTATCCGCGTCTGAATTTCGGGATCACCGACACTGTCGAACCGCAGCTGATTCAAACCGCTGACCGTATCAGTGAAATCCCGCTGCGCTTCACGGTCATAATCATCCGGACTTTTCAGATTCAGAATCGGATCGCCCTGTCCCCGAAACGGTACGCCCTGATGATTCGTCGGCAGAAATCCGCTGGACCACAATGCCGAACCGCCCCGGGGGCCTCTGGGACCGGATTGCAGCACCACGAATCCTGGCAAGTCGTCCGATTCACTGCCGATCCCGTATGTCACCCACGACCCCATGCAGGGGCGGCCTGGCTGAGGTGAACCGGTCTGCATAAATAATTTGGCAGGACCATGATTGAAGACATCTGTCACCATACCCTTCAGGAAACAGACGTCGTCGACGATCTCTCTGTGGTACGGCAACAGATCACTAAGTTCAACTCCGCTTTCCCCGAAGCGACCAAACTTCTGTCGGGGACCCAGTAATGTTTCGGTTCCTTTCAGAAACGCAAAACGCCTGTCTTTCATGAAACTTTCCGGCGGCGTCTGCCCGGACAGTTCTGTCAGTTTCGGCTTGTTTTCGAACAATTCCAGCTGACTGGGACCACCTGCCATGAACAGATAAATAACCGCTTTTGCCCTGGCGACGGGCCTGGCAGCAGCGTCAGCCGAAGACGAGTCGGCAAGCAGAGACGCCAGCCCCATGCTGCCGACGCTCAACCCCGCCTGGCCGAAGAAGCCTCGGCGAGTTGACTCCAGCAGCGAAGAGTTTGAAGATCTAGATTCGTGTTTCATCGTGTCGCAATGCCGTTGGCAATGTGTCGTTGGCGTCAGGCCAGGTAACTTCCCTGTGATTCCGGTCATTCATACAGACGAGAAAATAACCCCGCCTGTCGACAATGTTCGTCTGCTCACTCGCGAGTTACAAATTCATCAAGGTTCATGATTACTCGGGCCACTGCGGTCCAGACTTTGTCTTCATTACGGAATCGTCTTCGAACGTTCTTTATGTAATCGAGTAGTCGAACGCTTTCGGCTGATGTCGGGCTGCGGGCAAGACTGGCGCGAAAGGCAAACTGCATTCGAGCGAGATCGGAATCACCGCCTTCCGTGATAATACGCTGACCGAAATATGATGCGAGTTCATACAAAGCATCCGAATTTGCCAGCGTAAGTGACTGCAAAGGCGTGTTGGAACGGTCTCTGCTGGTGCAGACCTGATTGAATTTCGGCACGTCAAAGGTACTAAGCATCGGGTAGGGCGCGCTGCGGTAGAAGAATGTATACATGCCCCGACGAAAACGATTTTCGTCCGTGCTGGTCTTCCAGTTTTTCTTTCTCTGAGTGAACGCATACACTCCTTCAGGCTGTGGGGGATAAACTCCGGGACCACCGATCTTCGGGCTGAGTTTGCCGCTGACAGACAATGCCAGATCACGAATAATCTCTGCCTCAACACGGAGCCGTGACTGCCTGGCCAGCAGTCGGTTCCGCGGATCGATACTGACCAGATCAGGGCGACTGCGAGAACTTTGACGATAGGTTGCAGAGGTCATCAACAGTCGCAGCATCGTTTTGGTTGACCATCTCTGCTGTATGAACTCCGCAGCCAGCCAGTCCAGCAGTTCAGGATGCGACGGCAGCGTTCCCTGAGTGCCGAAATCGTTTTCCGTTTCAACCAGACCGCGCCCGAACAATCGCATCCAGATTCGATTCATACGAACTCGTGCAGTGAGAGGGTGCTCCTTACTGAGCAGCCACCTGGCCAGGTCCAGTCGGGTCAACGATCCGTCTGAGGATGGCAGTCGCGGCAGGACCGCCGGAACCCCCGGTTGAACGCTGTCACCCTGCCGCAGAAAGTCACCACGAACCTGCACATAAGCCTGTCGTGGTTTTTCCAGCTCCTGAAAAATCATCGTCGTGGGAATACTGCGTTTGATGGCGTCATACTTCTTCGTTGCTTCTGTCAACTGACGATCCAGGTCGGCCAGCTCAGAATCTGACTGCACGAACGCCTTGCGAAGTTTTGTTTTCTGCTCAGCACTGCGTTTGTTCGCGTCCAGCGAAATCAGTGCTGCCAACTGAGCAACCCCCGGACGATCGGTCCATTCGTCTGAAGAAATACTCAGCCGATACCGGCCGACGCTGAATGTCTTTCGCGTAAACTGCATCTTGAACGTCAGCGCATGATCCTCTTCAACCTCCAGTGTTTCCGGCAGCACGAACCATGCAGTACGATTGCGATTGTGGCTGCCTTCCGGTGCATCGTTAATCGCCCAGCCTGTGTCACCTTTGCCGTCGATGGCCTTTTCCACAGCGTAGCCTGCCTGAGAATGCTCGGCCCCCGCTCGGGCAAATCTCAGTTCACGACCGTCACCGGTACGAAACCAGAATTCCGACAGGACGAAGTTGCCGCTGTCAGCACGACCGGGGCCGTTGTGGGGCAGACTGTCGTCCGTTAACACTTCCAGTCGCACGGAGCGTATTTTCGTCAGCGGACTTCTGGCTGTGGAATGATATTCTTCACTTTCCTGCGCAGCTCCCGCCACCAGCAGCGAATCATCGTCCAGGCTGCGGAGCGTGGAATCCTTTGTCGACTTGCCCGACAACGGAAGAATCTGCCACGACATCCCGTCGTCAGTTTCGACAGCAACACTTTTGGCTTTTACTGCAATAACTTTTTCCCAGATCTTCTGGCGTCGTTCAACGTCCGGGTCGCTGGCCAGTTGCTGCGACAGCAAGGTCTTCAATGCGGCCAGTTTATTCAGCTGCCTGGTCTGATCTGCCGACGGCACCTGTACCGTTGGCGTCACGGAATTACGGTCGACTGTGGAGTTAAAAAATGCATACAGCTGGTAGTACTCGGCCTGGCCGACCGGATCGAACTTGTGGGAGTGACATTTTGCACAGCCAACCGTCAGCCCCATCCAGACCAGTCCGGTGGTGTCAGTCCGGTCCTTTACCTGTTCGTCGCGAAACTGATCGGCTTTGGTTCCGCCTTCGCTGTTGATCAGCGTATTGCGATGAAATCCTGTCGCGACCTTCTGACTCAGCGTCGGGTTGTCCAGCAAATCGCCTGCCAGTTGCTCCGTCGTGAACTGATCGAAGGACAGGTCGCGGTTAAAGGCCTCAATCACCCAGTCGCGATACGGCCATATGGAACGT
>Ga0315316_10000958_pt1 | contig 19597 bp, 19 predicted proteins | sample M160m3416metaG_FD_203702 | JGI IMG/M metagenome (GOLD analysis project Ga0315316, IMG submission 203702) | Ammonia-oxidizing marine archaeal communities from Monterey Bay, California, United States - M1 60m 3416 | ecosystem: Environmental > Aquatic > Marine > Intertidal zone | place: USA... | reverse complement strand
AATATTTTTGCGAATAGGGTTTCCACTATTAGTTATGAAATTAAACTCAAAAATCTTGCCATCCTTTTCCAGCCATCCATCAGAATTTTTTCTCCAACCTTTGGAGTTTAAAATTTTTATTGCGGCTTCAGGGTTGTAAGGTAATGGTTTAACATCAGGATCATACCATTCGGTAATTTTAGGATATGGTCCTGTCACCCTTTCACCTTCTCCATAAAGGACATATTTTATTATAGGTTCAATATCAATTGCCATTCCGAGGGCAGTGCGTATTTCGATATCCTTAAAAAGCGGATTACGAATGTTATAACCTATGTAGGAATAAAAATAGCCTATGCTTGAAAAGCTTTGGTATTTATTTTCTTTCGAAAATCTAGATACCTGATGTGGTTGTACGGAGTAGTTGTCTATCGCGCCAGCATAAAATTCCATTTCTTGGGTTAACGAATCCGGGATGATGCGCATTACGTATTCTTCATATTCTGGTGCTCCATCCCAATAATTTTCATTTCGTATTAGTCGTATAAATTCGTCTGATTTCCATTCCATAAATTTGAAAGGTCCAGTACCGATTGGGTTTCTGCCAAAATTGCTATCTCGCATAATGAATTTTGCAGGATCGCGTTCCCTCTTCTCTGCTTCTTGTTTGAGTTTCTTTTCATTTAGGATATGCTCCGGCAATATACCCATGGCCCAAGAGCCAAAAGCAGGCGAAAATAGTCGCTTGTATGTAAATTTTATTCGATGAAGCCCAAGTACGTTTACGGATTTAACGGGTTCATAATCGGACTTCCTCGGAGATGTGCCTTTGGGATTAATGATGGAGTTATACGTGAATAATACATCTCCCGAATCAAAGGGGTGCCCGTCGTGAAAAACAGCATCTTTTCTTAGATCAAAAACGATGACGGGATTATGCTCGGTCACTTGCAAGATTTTCCCATATTGCTTTTCGAGTTCCTTTTGTTGGTTTGAGTCTTTTGCTTCAATAAACTTTCTATAGGGAAATTTATTAAAATAATCGTCACCAAGAAATTTCTTAATGGGCTTAAAAAAATCTTGATTGATGTTCGTAAGTGTAAATTTCAACTTGGCAGGTTGTTTAAGTATATAACCAATTTTTTCAATTTCGGCTTCGATCGTCTTTTCTCTTATAACTTCTATACTGCGAAGGTTTTCACTCCATCCTTTATCATGGGATAAAGCTTTTATTAGCATTTCAGGCCAGTTACCATTTTCTTTTTCTTGGCCCCCTCCGGGTAAAACCCAGGATGTATTAATGGCTAAATAGGCCTCCTCATATTGCGTCCAAGATTTTGCAAGCCGAGGACGGAATTTCAGGTCTTTATCAAGATCAATAAGGCCATCAAATACAAGTTCACTAATGTTGCTACTTGTAGTATCTGCGCTGAGAATCGGATTCAATATTTGAGCATCTCCTCCGGAACCATGAACATATTTAACCAACCTTGTCGGGTTTCCAGTGGCCTGTTTATCGTAAGTAGGCACCCAAAAAAAAGATTGGATAAGAAAAAGAATCAAAATAGCGGGGAAATAGATCAGAACCTTTTTTAAAAACATGAATAAATAATATCAAATAGAATGGCTAAAAAGGCGAAAAATTAATTTTCAAAATATTTTAAAAACAGGTACTATTTTGAAAAACGATTTATCACCAAAGTCTTTCATAATTAATAGGTTTATGACATATTTAGAGGTGAAAATTCATTTTAGGTGGGATCTTAATAATTTTCTTGACTTGCTCTGTAATTGACTATACTTTAGAAAACCTTACAAGGCTCCCAAAAAACGGAGCTTTCGAATAAACTAAGAAAATTAATTCTTTAATTTTATATAATAAATATTTTTACCATTAACTAATTAGAAGGAAAATGAGATGTCTACATTAATCACTGACGAATGTATCAACTGTGGAGTATGTGAGCCGGAATGTCCTAATACAGCAATCAGCGAAGGCGAGGATTTTTACGAAATTGAAGATGATCTTTGCACCGAATGTGTTGGGTTTCATGGTGAAGAGGCCTGTCAGGAAGTTTGTCCTGTAGATTGCTGTATCCCAAATGAAGATAATAAAGAAAGCGAAGAAGAACTATTGGAAAAAGCTAAGAAGATTCATCCAGATGATACATTTCCAGCTTTAGATGAACTAAGCAACGAGACCTCTCTTTTCCGCAATCCAGATCGCAAAAACGCGAATCTCTAGTTCCATTTTTCTCAGGCTCTGCTAAGGGAAGTTTCCCTTCCAGAGCCTGTTTTTTTCTTCAAGTTTTTGCGTAGATTCTTACTATACAAGCTGAGGACCAATTTTCGACCACTCGCATTGCGATGCCATCCTTAACTTGACTAGGCATTCTCTTCTGAGCATTAGTGGCGATTAAACAAGATATCGATGCGGGGTGGAGCAGCCTGGTAGCTCGTTGGGCTCATAACCCAAAGGTCGTCAGTTCAAATCTGGCCCCCGCTACCAAAACAAAAAGGGTTTGGAGGTAAAATACTCCAAACCCTTTTTCGTTTTAGCCTCTATTATCATCCTATTTGCGTCCACGTTACCATTAACCCTGCCCTATTTAATAATTTTTACTTTTAGTTTCTGCGGACGAGTATAAATCCACCCACTAGCAATAGCACACCCAGCAATCGTTGAAAATCCAATTTTTGAACCGAGAAACCTAACCACCCATAATGATCGATTATTATTGATGCAACCAGTTGTCCTGCAAGCAACAAACTCATTAAAGCCAACGCTCCAATTTTTGGCCCAGCCAAAATAGAACCGAACACTACTAAAGCTCCAATCAGTCCCCCTCCCCAAAGCCAACTCGGAAGAGAAATTACCTGATTCCATGATGGAAGAGGTGTTTTAATAATTGAAGCACTTAAAATTAAACACAAGCCACCGACTACAAATGAAACCAAGGCAGCAAGCACAGGACTATTAATATGCCTTGCAAGTTCAACATTGACTCCAACTTGAACCGGTAATAAAGCACCAATAAAAAAGGCTAAAGCCGTATGAGTAAAGCTCATGACACTTCCTCAATTCCTAGTTATAAAAAATATTAATCATCATCTAACTCTTTTGCAAGGTCAGCTATCATTTGTAAAACTCCGCACATTCTAAGCCGGTCTTCCTCTTCCATATCTTTAAGGAATGTTTCATATCCATTTTGCTTGAGGGAATCTAAACCCTTCATACCATTTTTTCTTTTACTTTCAAGATCAGCAAAACAATAAAAATCCTCCTTAACTTGATCAACAATCATGGGATAGTTTACGCTGGTCATAATTAATTGAAATGCTTTCGAGCTTTCTGGCAATTGATCCGCCATCTCAATTAAAATAGGGTTTCCTTTGGAATTCATGTAATATTCTCGGACAATAATTTTAAGATCAGATTATACTTATGGAAAACAAACTGGTTATACCTTAACAGATAAAAGACTTTCAATATTATTGCAATTTTTTAAACTTACAAAGGAATTATAAATGGCATCAAAAAGTTCATCATTTGATATTGCTTCGGCAACTGACCTTGCCGAGGTTCAAAATGCCTGCAACCAAACTATGCTAGAAATTCGTCAACGCTTTGATTTCAAAGCCAGCAAAAGCCAAGTTGAAATAGACATGAAAAAGGCAGAAATAAAAATTCTTTCTGACGATGCTAACAAGTTAAATTCTGTTCTTGATATCTTAAAAGGAAAATTAGTAAAGCGGAAGGTATCCATCAAAGCTTTGGATTATGGAAAGGTTGAAGCGGCGACTGGAGATACAGTAAGACAAAACATTATTATTCAGCAAGGAATTCCCCAGGAAAAAGGAAAAGAAATTGTAAAATATATTAAAACTATGGGACTAAAAAAAATACAAGCGCAAATAATGGATGACCAGGTAAGGGTAACCGGTAAGGATAAGGATGATTTACAAACTGTCATAGCAAGCCTCAAACAAAAAGACTTTAATATAGACATGACTTTCACAAATTATCGCTGAACAGTTAAAATTACCATCTCTGCCCATGAAAATAATCTATGGTAATCATTTACCTAAAAGCTCAAGAATTTTCATCCCAAATTCTTCTCCAGAATTAGAGCTATTTGAGGTTATTATTCTATCAATAGCGACTAGGTTTTTTTCTTCAGGAAAAGCTCCAACGTCATTCAGCTCCTTCAAACAAGCTTCATCGTTTATGGCAGAGACTGCGCATCGCGAAACTAAACCCGCACGCGCTAGCGCCACAACTGATAATCCAAATGCTCCTAAAATTTTTCCGGCCCTAAAATGATCTGTTAGTATTTGAGGTAAAATCGAATCATTCCAAATAGTACTTTTGGAACCTTTTCCACCAATAACTACAACTGCATCATATTTTTGTTTCCCCTGCAAATAACGATTCCAATCAACAACCATTCCATCTGGTTGAACTTCAGTTTTTCCTTCTCCTATAGCTTTTTTGCCGGATTTGGATAGAATCCGACATTTTCCGGATTCTCTTTCTAATAAATCTTTTAAATCAAAAAGTTGCTGTTCACAAAACCGGTTTTGCGGTATCACCATTAAAATTAGAGGCGAATTCATTTATCAACCATGACCTTATTAATAAATTTTATAACATTATAAATTCATGACATAATTTTCGTAACTATGTTAAAAATTTCTGCTTACCATTTTCGTGGAGTAAATTAATGCCAATCATAATGACTGCTCGTTATCAGGTTCGGCCAAAGTCAATAGAGCAGTGCAAACAAGCGATTAATAATCTAGTGGAATATGTAAAAACAAACGAAAAGGGAACTCTATATTACATAGCAAAACAGGAAATATTAAATCCCTATGCTTTCTTGCACACAATGATTTTTCAAGATGATGTGGCATTAACACTTCATCGATCTTCTGAAGCAGCGGAGAGGTTTGTTAGTGTTGTTTATCCAGCCACCATCGACCCTATAGAGTTTAAGGAATATAGCGAGATCGCTCATAATATGGATTTTTCTAGCCGATAACATCTTACCTTAATTATTAATATCTTTTAAAAGGTCGGCCACTTCTTGAAATTGATTTTCGAGATTCGCATGTGCTTCAAATTTTTCATTTTCCTCGCTCAAATTTGGTTCCGACTCTAAAAAATTGCCACCATTATCTTCATTTGAAAAAAATTTACGCAACTGATAATGACGATCAACACGGACCCAGCTTTTTCCATCCCCAGAAATTTCATCAGCACCCAGCAAAACTTTTTTCCTTATGAAGGTAAAAAGTTGTTGAACAGGAACACTATGAAAAGTAATTGAACCTCGCCTTATCATTACCATCTTGATAGGTTTTTGGATTATTTTGGGGCTCACACTACCCTCTCTTTTAAGTAGTTTTATCGGGGGGATTTACTGGCTTACCGCTTACTAAAAGGTCAGCTAACATCAGTATGACACCTATGGTAATGCAGGCATCCGCAACATTAAATGCCGGCCAATGTTTGTTTTCGAAAAATATATCTATAAAATCAATGACCTCTTTATGAAGAACGCGATCTATTAAATTTCCTATGGCTCCACTGAAAACCAAAACCAAACCGGTGTGAACCATTTTCTTTTCCTTCTCTGTTTGGTGAAATATAACCAGAATAGCGATAATCGCAATTATGGAAACAAATATCAAAAGATACGGTTTTAATTCAGAGTTTTCTTCTGAAAAAATTCCAAATGCTACTCCGGAATTTCGAATATGGGTAAAGTTGAGGAACTCTGCGACAACATTCATAGAATAGTTTAAGGGAATATGCAGAGTAATCATGAATTTTGTGTATTGATCAATGACAATCAATGCGCTTGAGATTACAAATAAGAATAAATATTTATTTCTCAATTTGATTCCTCGGCAACTTGCAAATGATCCTGACACCGCTGACAATTCAAGGTATCACCAGTTTGAGAATCAACATCAAAGTAGTGCCAACATCTTTCACATTTTTGACCTGGATGCCTTTCAGTCGATATTTTGACTCCCGGCAATAAATTACTGACATAAACATTTTCACTATCGATCAAACCATCTACTAATTCCACCTTAGAAACAATGAATAAAAATTTTAAATCCGCAGAGTAGTGTCTGACAATTTCCTTCATATCCTTTGGAAGTTCAAGCTTAATAATTGAGTCCAGAGAATGACCGATAATTTTATCTCTCCGGCTCGCTTCCGAAGCTTTGCTCACTTCACCTTTGAGTTCCACCAATAATTTCCAATTTCTAACTAACTCTTCATCAAATTTAAAATTTTCCCTGGTAGGAAATGAAGAAAGGTGAACACTATTTTCCTTTGCACTGCCTTTAGGAAGGTAACTCCAAATTTCTTCAGCGGTAAAACTTAAAATGGGCGCTATCAATCGCACCATCCCCATCAAAAGGATATGTAGTGTTGTTTGACCTGCCCTTCTCTCTTGAGATTTTTCAGGGAATGTATACAACCGATCTTTCAAAATATCGAGATAAAATGCACTGAGTTCAACAACACAAAAATTCGAAAAAGAATGGTAAAAAGTGTGAAACTCATAAGTCTCAAAAGCTAAAAGTATTTTTTCCCTTAAAAGATTAAAACGACTCAAAATATAACGGTCAATTTCTGGCAGTGAATCTAGCGGCACATTATCCTGTATAGGATTAAAATCATGCAGATTCCCCAATAGATATCTGAAAGTATTCCGTATTTTTCTGTAGGATTCGGTTAATCTTTTTAGTATTTCATTGGAAACGCGGATATCTTCCCGGTAATTTTCTGAAGCAACCCATAAACGCAATATTTCTGCTCCATATTGGTCTATGATTTTTTGCGGAGCAATTACATTGCCAGAAGACTTTGACATTTTCTTTCCTTTACCATCGACCACATACCCGTGGGTAAGTACGGATCTATATGGTTCCTTGCCTCTGGTCCCAATAGACTCAAGCAAAGAACTATGGAACCACCCCCTATGTTGATCGCTTCCTTCTAAATATAAATCTGCAGGCCAACTTTCATTGGCATTATTTTCTAAAACAGCTGCATGACTCACCCCGGAGTCAAACCAGACATCCAAAATATCATTTTCTTTTTTAAATTTTTCGCTCCCACACTTTTCACACTTGGTTCCCTTTGAGATCAAATCTGCAACAGGAGTTTCAAACCAAAATTCTGCACCTTGTTTTTTTACACCTTCGACAGCGCGCTCAAAAACTTTTTTGGTATCCACTAGTTCACCACATTCGATACAAGTGCATAGAGTTATTGGAACCCCCCAAGCTCTTTGCCTTGAAACACACCAGTCCGGACGATTTTCAATCATGTTATAAATTCGGCCCATACCCCAATCTGGAATCCATTTTGTACGTTCGATCCCCTCTAAAGCTTTTTTTCGCAAATCTTCCTTAGCCATAGAAATAAACCACTGGTTAGTCGCACGAAAAATTACGGGCTGATGGCAACGCCAGCAATGCGGATAGGAATGTTGTATATCTTCTTTATGAATAAGAAATCCGTCCCTTTTTAACTTCTCAATTATTTCCGGGTTAGCTTTTCTAACAAACATTCCAGCAAAGTGTTCCACATCTTTATAAAAAACACCCCCATCATCTACTGGGTTATAGGGTTCCAAACCATATTTAAGGCCAACAATATAATCATCTTGGCCATGCCCCGGTGCAGTATGAACACAACCAGTGCCCTGCTCTAAAGTAACATGGTCGCCTAAAATTACTTTTGATTCGCGGTTAATAAAAGGATGTTGGCATATCGCGGTTTCCCATTCCTTGCCCTTACAAACTCCAAGAATTTTATACTCGTTAACATTCCACTCCAATATCAATGAAGACAACCGTTCTTCTGCCACTATCAAAACCTCATCATTGATGGCGACTGCGACATACTGAAATTCTGGATGCAAACTAATTGCCAGATTTGCCGGAAGAGTCCAGGGAGTCGTCGTCCAGATCACCATGTAGGCTTTGCCTAGACCACCCATACTATTAGGAACACCGGATTTAATTTCAAACTTTGCATAGATGGAAGGAGAAGTATGATCAGCGTGTTCAACTTCGGCTTCCGCAAGAGCAGTTCGGCAAGATGTACACCAATGAACCGGTTTCAATCCTTTATAAACCATCCCCTTTTCTACAAACTTTCCAAACTCACGAACAATCGTTGCCTCGTAGGAATAGTCCATTGTTAGATATGGGTTATCCCAATCTGCGAATATTCCCAACCTTTTAAATTCATCCCGTTGAATAGAAACAAAGCCCTGAGCATAAGAACGACATTGGTTTCTAATAGCACTCTTTTCAAGACTCATCTTTTTTTCTTTGAGCTTCTTACCCACTTGATGCTCAATGGGCAAACCGTGACAGTCCCAACCGGGTATAAAACCTGCATCGTAACCCTTCATACCCATAATCTTCACAATAAAATCTTTAAGAATCTTATTGAGGGCGTGCCCCATATGGATATGGCCATTTGCATAAGGAGGACCATCATGGAAAACAAATTTTTCCTTTCCCTTGGATGATTCGCGAATTTCTTCGTAGATTTTTTCCTTTGCCCACCATTCAAGCATTTTTGGTTCGGCCTTAGTAAGGCTGGCTTTCATAGGAAAATCTGTTTCTGGTAAATTGAGTGTGTCTTTTATTTCCATAGTCTTCTATTTTATTTTCATTGCTTGTTTTACCCTGTCGAGAGTAGAAGTGGCTACCAACTGAGCTTTCTTTGTACCCTCGGCAATGATTTCTTCTACCTCTTTTGGCTTTTTGGTAATCTCACTGCGCTTTTCCATGATAGGCCTCATAGATCCGAGCATAGTTTCTGTGAGCATATTTTTACAATCACCACAACCGATTTTGGCAGAACGGCACCCTTCCGCCACTTCATCCTGCATAGATTGAGGCGAATAAATTTTATGAAAAGGATAAAGGTTACACACTTCTGGATCACCGGGGTCATCTCTACGAGCTCGGGCAGGATCGGTCAGCATCTGTTTAACTTTTTTTGCAATCTCTTTCTCATTATCGGAAAGAAAAATGGCATTGTCATATGATTTACTCATCTTCCTTCCATCCAGACCATTTAGCTTAGGGATGCTAGATATTTTTGCGTCTGGTTCGACAAAAACATTCTTCTTATAAAGGTGATGAAATCTTCGAACAATTTCCCGCGATAATTCCAAATGTGGTGCCTGATCAATTCCGACCGGAACTAAGTCTGCCCGATATAAAACGATATCCGCTGTCTGCAATACCGGATACCCAAGAAACCCATAGGTACTCATATCAACTTTTTTAACTTCGTCCTGCTTTTCTTTATATGTCGGGTTCCTTTCCAACCAAGGAACAGGAACCATCATAGACAATATTAAGTGAAGTTCGGCATGTTCAGGAATTTTTGATTGCAGGAATAGAGTACATTTTTCAGGATCAAGCCCTGTACTCAACCAGTCCACCGCTACTTCATAAGAAAAGTTTTTGATAAGACGAGGATCTTCGTAAAGCGAAGATAACGCATGCCAGTCGGCAATAAAGAAAAAACATTCAAAATCGTCCTGTAGGTCGACCCAGTTTTTAAGCGCACCAAAATAGTTGCCAAGGTGAAGTTTTCCAGAAGGCTGCATACCACTCAATATTCGTTTCATAGGCTATAAATTATCTAGCGAAACTCGCTTTCAATACTTCAATAATCATTGGGAACGTTTCCTGACTCAAAAATAATACTGAATAGTTAATGGGATATAATAATATGGTTCCGAGAATACCTGTGTCGGCAAATTGATCCAGCAGAAAGACACCTAAAATCAGAATTGCCCCAAACTTATCCACTCTTGTTAGCCTTTCAGCAACGCTTTGAGGAACCATTCCTTTCAGAACACTTGACCCATCCAGAGGATAAATTGGCAGCATATTAAAGACCGCCAGGGCGACATTGATCCATATACCATAAGCTAAAATAACAAACAAATAAGAAAAATCAGGCGAAATCAGACGGATAAAAAAACTGCAAAACACCGCCAAAGCGATATTTGAGAGAGGACCGGCAATTGCCACATACATCATATCTCGTTGAGGATTCTGAAAGTTTCTCCAATCAACCGGAACCGGTTTGGCCCAGCCAAAACCAACAAAATAAAAAAACAGTACTCCGGTAATATCAAGATGACGGATGGGATTAAACGATAAACGACCCAACCGTTGCGCAGTATTGTCGCCCAAAAGGAGCGCCATTCTCCCATGCGAATATTCGTGAACGGTTAAAGAAAACAAGATAACCGGAGTCATCAATACAAATAATTGAGTTTTGGTCAAACCGAATGCCTCTTGGTTTCAATTCTTAACTGGGGAAAAATCAGGTTACCGCGTAAAAATTAGCGGGGTTGTCACGAGGTAAAATCTTAAACTGGCAACACTTTAACACATATAACGGCAAGCAAAAAACCATTTCATATATAGGTGACCACCAATAAACGCAGCTTTAAATTCTCTGCCCTTTAATTAGGAGAAATCATTTAGATTTAGTCTTAGCGTATTTATGGTAAGTATAAATCGCCGAGCTCTTAGCTAAGAAAAAACCTAGAGAACCTTCTCTAAATCCTTGTTTTAAAACAAAATTTTTAAAGAAATTAAACGGTGGACGTAAGTAGATATGTGTCCAGTTTGCACGGAATCCTATCGCCCTTTTTTCTTGCGCATATAGCGTGGAGTAGCGATCCTGACGCTGAATATAGTCCTCACGATTGCAATACGAATAATGCATCAAAGCATTTTTTAGGGAGCCCGCATTTTCACTCGGAATAAGCCTTTCGTGCACCTGAGATTCACTAAATGAAACCTTTTCTTTATTATACAATCGTAATATTTGGTCGGGATACCAACCACCAAATCGAACCCATCGGTCGCCAAAGTAATTTTTTCTTGGAAACTGATAAGCCGAATATCGGGGTCCTTCTTTAAGAACTTTTTGGATCTCCTCAGCCGACCTGGGGGTCACCACCTCATCAGCATCGATATTTAATATCCAACGATTTTTGGCATGCATCGCACAAATATTCTTCTGTTTCCCATATCCATGCCAACTTTCACTGAAAACCTGTTCGGTATGCTGCCGACAAATTTCCACAGTCCGGTCCGTACTGTTTGTATCTACCACTACAATTTCATCGGCCCATTTCAGACTTGCGAGACAACGGCCAATATTTTTTTCTTCATTTTTGGTGATAATGGTTACGCTTAGGTTTTCCATTGGCACTCTTTAACCTTAACTAATTGATTTAATTATAACACTCTGGCTTCTTTTCACTATGCAAATTTACTGCTTTTCTAGAGTATTATGTTACGATTAGTAGCAAAATAAAAAAGGAATTCGACAAATTTCTTTTATTTGAACAACAAAAGTTTTTCAAGTTGTATCAGAACCGTACTGTGAAAAACGGTTGACCTCATTTACCCTAAGGATGCGTTGACGGGTCAACACCTCACACACTCTGCTAGTTCAAATTAACTGCAAATTAAATATGATTGAACAATACCTGCAAGTAGCTCTTGAATTATTCAAGGAAATCTGGTTCCAGCTGGACTCTATATTAGGTATTGAAGAAACCGAAACTTTCAAACTAATTAAACCTTATTTTCTCGAGCTTCAGGACAACATAACCTATATGGGAATAGCTCTTGTAATGCTAACCCTTATCCCTGTCGTTTTACACAAAGCTAGAAGCATTGCTCGAGAACGCGAACGTAACATGGAAAAATTAATGGAGGATATGGATGAGGAAGAATACGATAACATTAACTTTGATACCCAGAAAGTTATGGGTAATGATGAGGAAGAGTTCAAACTGGAAGCCATTGGTCCCGAATTGGCAAAGCCAAATTTAAAAAAAGATGTGGCCGAGTTTAAAAGATTTGATTTTGATAGTCAGGGTAATTTCAAAGAAGGCTCAACGCACGAATCAACGATGAATAGATTAACTGAACAATTAGAAACGACCCAAGAAACCACTTCTTCAGCTAAAGATCTTAACAAAACAAATATTGACGATGGTGCGACCCTTACAAAAGATGATTTTAAAGAACCGGAAGTACCAAAAACAAATACACCTATTAATGAACCAGAACGTAGAATAAAATATTCCAGTGCTGACAAGTCGGGAGGAGAAGCTGAAACTCAGATAAATCGTCTTAAATATTTACAGGAACTGGATAAACGGTTTAATCATGGAGAGAATGAAGACACATCTCCCAGACCTAAGTCCAATGTTCAATCAATAAGTGACTCTCCTTTTGTAGAGAAAAAAAAAGTCACACCAAAGTCACCTAAGGTAACTTCAACAATTAACAAAAAATATATGGGAGTACTCGAATCCTTTATATTTTTGAAAGATCAAAAAAACCACTAGCGTTTGAGATCGTTCGATTATTTCTTTAGATTAAATGACATCACAAGTTAACATTATTGCGGTCGGTGGGGGCAAGGGTGGCATAGGGAAAAGTGTCGTTTGCACAAATCTGGCTATTGGAATAGCTTTAAGTGGTCAAAAAGTTGTTCTAATGGACACTGATTTCGGAGCATCTAACCTTCACGCTATGCTTGCAATAAATAACCCAGTCCACGGATTCCAAGATCTCTTTAATGAAAATTCTCCGAACACACAATCTCTTTTAATTGATACAGGCATCAGCAATTTGAAATTTGTTAGCGGGGCCGGAGATAACCCCGGAAGCGCAAATATCGACACCGATAAAGTCAACAAAATCATTTCTTTTATAAAGAATCTACAGGCGGACACGATACTTCTGGATTTAGGGCCAGGTACTAATTTCAACGTAATAGACTTCTTCAACATCAGCACACAGAGTGTAGTCCTCACAACACCAGAAATAACTTCTGTAATGAAAACATTTAGCTTCATCCGCTCAGTTTTATTCAGAAGAATCTCATTGGCATTTCAAGGAAACCCTGAAATACAAAAATTAGTAGACCACTCCAATCCAGGCAACGCCAATATCGAAACCTACACAACAGATCTCTTAAGAGAGCAATTCAAGAACGCCTTCCCCGACCATCTGGAACAATTAAATACTATTGTGAAAAACTTTACACCTGGTTTGGTTGTTAATCGAGTTCGCAGCAAAAAGGATCTTTTAACAGGGGATAACCTATTAAAACTTGTGAATAAATTTCTTGGAGTGAAAGCCACCTATCTGGGTTACATTATCGAAAGTGATTGGGTAAGAGATTCTGTCGATGAAATGGTACCCTTCCTTATCAAGGACCCTCAAAGCAAACCTTCAGAAAACCTCCAACAAATTATAAGCTCACTCACCAACGCTGACCTCGAATTCGTAAAGCGGGATGGTAAAATTTTTGTCTCTAAACAAGTACGTCTTTCATCAGGCTGGGAAGTCTAGTTTTATCTCACAGAATCATTACTATATATTCGAATAAACTTTACTGTTTTCTTAATAAAATTTCCCCTCGTTATATAGTTTTTTCAGTACAATACGCCTTAAATTTTCCTTATTAAATTTATCATGATGGATATAGAAACTCGGTCAATATTATCAGAACTCCTTAATCTAGCCTCCAACAAAAAGGTTGAACTTTTCGTTGTGGGAGGTACATTACGCGACCATGTAATGCATAAAAATATTTCAGATATTGACCTCACCGGTACAAATGCCGCCGCACTGGGTATCCAGTTTGCGCATTCGCTAAACTTTCGGCATATTCTCCTTGATAAAACCCCAGGGCGTTCTACGACTCGAATTATTCTTCCCCAGCAAAAGCATTTTGACCTAACTGACATGCAGGGCGCAACAATCAAGGAGGATTTGGGGAAAAGAGATTTCACTATAAATTCGATGGGACAAGAACTTTCTGATTATCTCTCAAATAAAAAAACAATAATTGATCTTCATAATGGAAAAATAGATTTAAATAAAGCACTCATCAGAGCTACCTCAAAATCTATTTTCCAAACTGATCCAGTAAGAATGCTGCGTGCATTTCGTTTTGCGGCAAAAATGAATTTTTCAATTTGCGAGGAAACATTAGAGGAAATTTCTATATACAGAAAAAATATTTCAACAGCAGCAGGTGAAAGGGTCTGGCAGGAATTATTATCTTTTTTTGAAGCTGATAATACTGGAGTCTTAATGAATTTAATGCAAAATTCAAAACTTCTCTCCTGCATACTTCCCGATTTTTTTACAGATTGGGAGGATATTTTAACCTCCTACAAAAGGTTGGAGAATATTATTTCAAACATGGGTTTGTATTTCCCCAGACACACGCCAAAATTAAATCATTCAGAAAAAGCATTACTAAAATTTTCTGTCTTATTAAAAGAAGTAGATAAATCTTTACCCAAAGAGAATATAAATAAAAAAAATTATGGCATCCCAAATGCTTTTAATACCCTAAAAGCTTTAAAGGCTAGCAATAACGAAATTGTATATATTTGCAAAACTATCAAAAATTTGCACGTTTTTTCAAACTCATTATCAAGCAACTTAAATAATTCATCTATGTATGATTTATGTGTTATAGGTGGTGATCAATTAGTAGCCAGTATACTTCTACAGGCTTGCTACCTTCCTAAACTTGACAGTTTGGAACCCCAAAACAATGAAAAACTCTATCCTTGTACACAACTTCTCGAATTCTATTTCGGAAGCTATCTTCCGGTTTTAGGAGAAAAAGCTTTACTAAATGGTAATGATGTAATTAGGATATTTAGCATTTCACCATCTCCGGCATTAGGCAATGTACTTCAAAATATTCAACGAGCTCAGGTTCTTGGTGAAATTAAAACATCTAACGAGGCAAAAGATCTTGCCGAAAAACTCCTTAATTTGTAGAAGATAAGCTGAGACGATGACAATTAAATATCAAAATGCATTATGGAATAATAAAAAAGTTATTATAGTAGAACCCGACAATACAAATCCTCTCAACGTACTCATAGGTTTCCATGGAGCCGAATCGACGGCAGAGAATATGCTGGTGCAAAGCAATCGCTTAAAACTCGATAATACCATTCTCATTTTTCCGGAAGGACCAGTAGACGCGAAAGAAGGCCGCTGGAGTTGGTGGAAGGATGGCCCTGGGCAACCAAAATCGGTCGAAGAATTCTTAGATTTTACAAATCAATTGATTCAAACAACTCAAGACCATTTTAAATCTTCATCTTTAAATCGAATTTCACTTTGGGGGTTTTCCCAAGGGGGTGCTGCCTCACTGGTCTATGCCCTTCTAGGGTCACAAAATATTTACAAGGTGGCTTCAGTATGTGGATTTCTTCCAGAACTTCCTCCCATTGATTCAAAAGGTGTATCAACCACAAAAATTCTTGGCATATTTGGTTCAAATGATGATGTAGTACCCTCTTTTCTTGCCGACTATGCCCTGGAAGAAATGAAAATAAAAGGACATTCGGTTGAAAGCAAAGAAACGTCACAAACACATGAGCTAAATGCAGAAAACCTTAATGATGTTTGCATTTTTTTCAATACATAAAGAAATACTTTAGTGAAACAAATTTTTATTAAAAAATTTCAAGTCTTAATTTATTGCCTGTTTTTTCTATCCTCAGGTTTATTGCAAACTTTGGAGGCAAGCAGTTTTTTTGAGCATCAACCCCAAAGAATAATTTCAACCTCACCATCCATTACCGAGATACTTTTTGAATTAGGGCTGCAAGATCGGATTGTGGCCGTAACAGATTTCTGCATATATCCGGAAGAAGCTTGCCATCTTCCAAGTATTGGGGGAGTGCTAAACCCAGACATAGAAACAATAGTTTCTCTTACGCCTGATCTAATAATTCTCCAATCAGACAGCGCAAAGATGGAAAAAAACATTAAAAGTCTGGGAATCCCAACATTTTCAATTAAAGTGAGGACAATTTCAGATATTTTTGAATCGATAAATCGTTTAGGAAAAGAACTTAATTGCCAGGAAGCTGCCAATAAACTTCTTTTCTTTTTAAAAGATAAAATCAATACCTTTAAACAAAGGCTTTCGGGAAGATTACCAAAGAAAGTGCTATTACTACTCGGTGATAGTAGTAATCCTGCTCGCGATTTATATGCAGTAGGCCCCGGAACATTTTTAAATGAATTACTTGTACTTTCTGGCGGAAAAAATATTTTAAATAATTCAAAAGCCCAATACCCTAAGCTATCGAAGGAGTTTATTATTGAGCAATCACCTGAGATTATTATAGAAGCAGGACCAAAGTCCGATTTATCTCAAAAAGAAATTGATTATAGAGTCGAACAATGGAACAGGTTCCCCACCATCCGTGCAGTAAGAGATAAAAGGATATATTTTATTGGTGCAGATTATATTTTGATCCCAGGACCACGTCTTGTAAAAATTTTAGAAAACTTTTTACAAGTAATACACCCAGATTTATCGAACTCGCAAACAGAAAAAATAACTTTTCAGGAAAATGTAAAACCATGACATCCGCAAAGATGGAGTTAAACAATATTTCTTTTGCCTACGACTCCACGCCGATTTTAAAAGAGTTATCACTATTGATTCAGGAGAGTGATTTTATAGGGCTAATAGGCCCTAACGGTTCAGGAAAATCAACTCTATTAAAAATAATGGGAGATATTCTTAAACCAGATTCAGGCTGCCTAAAGTTTAAAGGTTCCGAAACTGGGCGTATGAGTAAAAAGATTTTTGCTCAATCTGTTTCCTGGATTGCCCAGAGTCACCCCATGGTTTTTCCTTTTAAAGTTTCTGAAGTCGTTTTGATGGGGCGCCACCCTCATCTTTCTGCTTTATCTTTTGAAAGTCACGAAGATTTCAATATCAGCCAGCGTGCCATGAAAACAACCATGACTTCTGAGTTTTCAGAACGATTTTTTAATGAAATCAGTGAGGGGGAAAAACAGCGTGTGATGATTGCCAGTGCCTTAGCTCAGAAACCCGAATTGATGCTTCTCGATGAACCTACATCAGCGTTGGACTTAAAATACCAAATTGAAATCATGAATATCCTCAAGGATCTCAATAAAAACCATAAAATGACACTAATTGTGGCCATGCATGATTTAAACCTTGCCTCCCGGTTTTGCAATAGAATTATCTTAATAAACGAAGGACAGGTTATTAGTGATGGCGCCCCGTCACAAGTGCTCAAAAAAGATATTCTCGAACAAGTCTATGGAATAGAGCTAGACCTCGACTTTAAAAACGGTCACACCCTGATCCACCCCAAGATCGATAGTTAGGATAATTCACAAATGAATATAAGATCCTATACAGCAACCCTTTCGATATTTTTCCTGCTTTTACTAATCACCCTTTGCATCGCTCCCATAATCGGTTCCACCGACATCAGTCTGTCTCGAGCCTTTTCAACGACTCTCAGCAATTCTAATAATATAGATTCCAGCATTTTGTTTCAGGTAAGGCTACCCAGAATTCTTCTTGGTGCTATAACAGGAGCTGCCTTATCAGTAGCAGGTGCCGTTTTACAGGCTCTATTAAGAAATGACCTGGCTGCTCCATTCACTTTAGGGGTTTCAAGTGGTGCCGCACTAGGGGCTGTTATTGCCATTGCTCTAAATTTAAATTTTAGCCTCTTGGGTTTCCCAATTATTTCTTTGTTTTCATTTATGGGGGCACTTGGAGCCATTCTACTAGTTTTCAACTTAGTCCGAACTAGACACGGAGAGTTTCCTACAGGAGTTCTACTTTTAGCGGGTGTAACAGCTAATTTTTTCTTCGCGTCCCTAGTCATGTTTATTCATTACTTGGCAGACTTTAGCCAATCCTTCACAATCATCCGTTGGTTAATGGGTGGACTAGATATTACTGACTACAAAACAATCCTGACCGTTTTACCGATTGTATTTATTGGAATATTTATCTTGTTGTTTGTGAGTAGAGATTTAAATCTTATTAGCACAGGAGTCCATTCTGCTGCCAGTCGGGGCGTAAATGTTAAAAAAATACAAAAAATTGGATTTGTCACCGCATCTCTCATCACAGGAACCGTAGTGGCTACTTGTGGTCCCATCGGTTTTGTTGGATTGATCGTACCCCATATTGTTCGGTTATTTGTCGGGCCCGATCTTAGAATACTTATCCCAGCATCGATGTTATTTGGTGCTAGCTTTTTAGTAATCTGTGACACATTCGCCAGAATACTTTTGGCCCCAACAGAAATACCTGTGGGTATTATTACCGCCATGCTAGGAGGGCCCTTTTTTGTTTGGCTTTTAAAACGCAAGAGATCAGTATAAATAAATGAAAGCCAAAACTTTAATGATTCAGGGAACAGGCTCGGGGGTAGGAAAAAGTATTTTAACCGCGGCGATTTGCAGATACTTTTATAAAGCTGGTTTTAAAGTGGCTCCTTTCAAAGCCCAGAACATGGCACTCAATTCTTTTGTGACTGAAAAAGGAGATGAAATTGGACGTGCTCAAGCATTCCAGGCAGAGGCATGCGGTATTAGCCCTGATGTACTGATGAATCCTATACTAATGAAGCCTTCTGGAGATAATAACTCACAGGTTATTTTGATGGGAAAGCCAAGCGGATCTTGCAATGCTAAAAACTATTATGCGCTCCATAAAAAACACAAAAAAGTTGTTCTTTCTGCCTTACAAAGTTTAAGGGAGCAATATGAACTCGTTATTATAGAGGGCGCGGGAAGTCCTGCAGAAATTAATTTAAAAAAATGGGATCTAGTCAATATGTTCATCGCAGAACATTCCGACTCCCCGGTAATTATTGTTGGAGATATTGACCGCGGTGGAGTCTTCGCATGGATGAAAGGTACGTATGATCTTTTAACCTTACACGAAAAAAACCGCGTAAAAGGATTCATCATTAATAAGTTTAGGGGTGATATCGATCTATTAGCTCCTGGTATAAAACAATTTGAAGAACTGGTTCCAAAACCAGTTCTCGGTGTTGTCCCCTACGAAAAAAACTTGGTGGTAGATGAAGAGGACTCTATCCCAAAATGGTCCCACTCCACAGAATCGGTTGCTGAAGGAATTTTAAATGTAGCTGTTATTTGGACACCGAGGATATCAAACTTCACCGACCTAACACCTTTGGCCTATGATCCATCCGTTTCACTTAGCTATATAAACCACACATCGCAATTGAATAACCCAGATTTAATCATTCTTCCCGGCAGTAAAAATACTATTGAAGACCTCATTTACTTAAAAGAGCAGAGAATATTAGAAAAGGTCCTTAAATGTCACCGCGACGGTTCTCTCCTTTTGGGTATCTGTGGAGGATTCCAAATGCTTGGTAATATTATTTGCGACCCAAAAAACTTGGAAAGTAGCATTAGCGAATGTGCAGGATTAGGATTATTTGACATGGACACGACATTCGCGGGCAATAAACTAACACGCCAAATAGAACTGAAAACTGTAAAAAGCAGGCTTTTTAAAAAAGGCCTGAAATGCCACGGCTATGAAATACATATGGGCCGAACTGCGTTTAAATCTAATTATCCAGCACTGTTTTCAAGGATAGAGGATGAAAATCCAATGAATTTTGGAATCATCAATCAAAAGGGAACTGTT
>Ga0315316_10000956_pt1 | contig 19661 bp, 9 predicted proteins | sample M160m3416metaG_FD_203702 | JGI IMG/M metagenome (GOLD analysis project Ga0315316, IMG submission 203702) | Ammonia-oxidizing marine archaeal communities from Monterey Bay, California, United States - M1 60m 3416 | ecosystem: Environmental > Aquatic > Marine > Intertidal zone | place: USA... | reverse complement strand
TCCCCTTGATCGTGAATGATGCAACGGGACGAACCCACGTCTTGATCACATCCTCTGCAAATGACCGTTTACTTTCGCTCGACCCCGAAACGGGCAAGGAGCAATGGCAGTTCGTCACACGGGCCCCTGTCCGGTACGCACCCTCCATTTTCAACGGGATCGCCTATCTGGGTGCTGACGACGGACTCGTACGAGCGATTGATATCGCAAACGGCAAACTGGTCTGGCAAACTCGCATTGGCCCGGATATGCCTTGGGTGGTTGGGAATGATCGCCTCGTAAGTTCACACCCAATCAGAACTTCCGTCCTTGTCCACAAAGGCAAAATCTTTGCCACCGCTGGACTGTTTCCAAGCCAGGGTGTGTACGCCGTGGGATTAGACCTGGCGTCAGGCGAACCGCTTTGGCGTAGAAAGATTCCACAGTCACCTCAAGGCTACTTGCTGGCAGACTCTGACAAAATATTCATACCCACCGGCCGCAGCAAACCATTCGCGATAAAGCAGAGTGATGGCCGTTTTATGTTTGAGCTGAAATCCCCCGGGGGCACCTTTTGCATCCTCACCCCTGATGCCATCCTGTCTGGGCCGGGAAACACGTCCGTGATTGAAGGCCAGCCCAGCCAACCGGGCGCAAAGATGTTGTCCTATCCCGGAAAGCAATTCGCCGCTGGAAACGGACTGATCTGGAGTGCCAGCGGAACCGAACTGGTCGCCCACCGTACACAAACGGCGTCAAAACCAGAGGCGGCAACCGCGTGGTCAGTCGACTGCCCGCTACATCATTCACTGATTGTCTCGGGCAAGGGAGAAAACCAGACACTCTTTGTGGCGGGCGGGCATAAACTGCAGTACCACGCAGCCAACACCGGTGAGTTACGAGGACAGTTGATTTTGGACAACCCAAATTTAGAGATCCAATACATGGCAGTGAGTCCGGTTGGGAAACACGATTCTGAAATCCTGGTAGCAACGACAACTTCGGGAGAGGTGTTTGCATGGCGGGGAAGCGACTCACCAGAACCACAGGACTGGCAAGACGCATCATTGCCACGCAATCCCCCAACAGCAGCCCGAGCACCAACAACGCGTGACCCCGAGGTTCGGGACGCTCTCAAGTCCCCCCGAGGCTGGGCGTTGGTACTTGGCGATAAGGACGGCTCCTTGGTACGTGACCTGTTGACAACAACTGAGTTGCGGATCATCAGCTTACACAACGATGAATCTGCTGTGACGCCATTGCAAAACCAATTTATGCAGGAAGGCACGTACGGCCACCGCGTGACGGTGTGGCAACACGAACAAGGCAGACCCCTTCCATTCTCACACGGCATCTTTAATGCGGTCGTGGAAGCGACCGTAACCAAACATGACACAAACGAGCTCCTAGCTCTCGCTGCACCAGAGACTGGTTTTGTCTGGCGAGCACACGCCGAGTCTCCTATTTACCCAGCAGCAATCGAACCTGCAGGGGTGTGGCGACATCAATATGCCAACCCTGCCAACACTTCCGCCACGGACGATAAGTTAGTCGGAACCGCAACAGCTTTTCGTTTACTGTGGTTCGGTGGCGTAGGCCCCAACCGTATCCCCGATCGACACCTGAGAGGTCCGGCACCACTCACGGCTGGCGGAGCCACGATTGTTCAGGGCGATGGAGTCCTGATCGGGATTGACCCTGCCAATGGAACAGAACGCTGGGAATTGAAACTACCGGCCTTCGCAATGCGTTACGTGACACCATTCGATTGTGGGTACGCATGCCTGAGTCGCGATGGCAACTCGTTGTTTGTCGCGGCCAATCAGGAAATCTGGCAGGTCGACTCTTACACCGGACAGGTCATTCATCGCACACCAGTTCAGACCGAGGGATCCCGCTGGGGATATATCGCAGAATCCAACGGTAATGTCATTGCTTCAGTGATGAAAGACTCTGCCCCCCGAACAGCAATCGACAAGGAAACCCGTTATTCCTATGTCGAATCCGACTACAACTCTGAAAGACCTCTCGTCACAAGCCGTGAATTGCACAGCCTCGAATCCGATGGCACCCAGAGGTGGTCGTTTCGCTCAAAAGGGGTCATCGTTAACGGAACGATTGCGTTGGATGCCAAACGTATCGTGTTTGTGGAATCACGCTCAGAAAAGTGTTTGCAACACGCAACGGACCGCATCCCGGCGCCCACTCTGCTCGAAGATGCCTATTTGATCTCAATCTCGCCCGAGACAGGTGAACTTCACTGGCAAGTCCCTCTGAAATGGAGTTCTTCCCGAAACATGCTATTCGCGCAGTTGGTGGATCAAAAAATAATTCTCACCACGTCAGAAAGTCGAGACGACAAAGCGCACTACATGCTCAAGGTGATCAACGCACAAGATGGGTCACCACAATGGCAAGCGGAACATGGGCATGTAAAGAACGGTCTGTTCCATGGTGAGCAAGTCCATCACCCCGTTGCGCTGAAACAGGCAGACGGCAAAGTCTGTGTTGTAGCGGAGCCTTTTCTATATGATCTCGAGACCGGAGATCGCACTGCACCGCCAAATCAATCAGCTAACTGGGCACTCAATCGTCCCGGACACAGCTGTGGCACGCTTTCGGGTGCCGGACACTGTTTGTTTTTTCGAGCGGGCAACCCCACGGTATTGAATTTGGATACCTCCACTTTCACCGCTCTCGCCCCCACCAGGGCTGGGTGTTGGATCAACATGATTCCCGCAGGCGGCCGATTATTGATACCAGAGGGCAGTTCCAGCTGTGTCTGTCATTACTCGCTGCAAACCTCGATGGCATTCGCACCAATTTCAAAGCTGGGCAAAATTCCAGCGATACCCTTTTTGGCGGATGTATTTCCTGAGGTTTCGGCCAGACCAGCCACGCCTCTTTATGCGTGGCAGTTCGACGAAAACTCAGTGGCTGAGCAATCAGTCAAGCCTACGCTGGGCTCCGTCAACTTACAGGCGCATGAAGAGCTCGCATTCACACGCGATGGCGTCACGCTCAACGGCACTCAATGGCTCTCAAACAATCTGGAACACCCGAGACTGCCAACAATGCCCGAAACGATCACACTCGAAACTCAGGTCACCATTGACTCCGCACCTGAATGGTCCGGAATTGTCGGTGCTGTGCAAGACAATGGCAGCTACGAGCGCGGCTGCATGCTGGGAATCAACGACAATCACTTTTTCTTTTCGTTAGCCTCAGCACAAAAAGATGTGCTCACCTATTTAAAGTCACCTGACCCCATCGTCCAAGGAAAATCAACACATCTGGTCGGTACTTACGACGGACAGGTGATGCGTTTGTATGTTGATGGAAAGCAGGTTGCCACCAGTGAGACACAAAAAGGCGGCCTTTACGTAGACGAAAAGAGTTGGCTCACGGTAGGGGCGTACAAAGACAATGACGAGCTGTATCTTTTCAACGGCAGCATCAAGTCTGTCACCATCTACGACGGCGTTCTAGATCCGGAGTCCATCGAATCTTCACGCTGATTGAGCATCATGCGTGTTCTTCATTCCCCGGAAGGTTGCAGGGAGTGCTTCCTCGACAAGTGCACCCGTCTCTTGTTATGGCGTGTTTCTTCTAACCCTAATCGCGCCATGCCCAACGTGATCCATCCCACCTTGTTCGCTGATCAACCCATTGAACTGATGACCACCTAACCAGATCAACGCAGGCTGACTATCAATACAACAAAGCACAAGAACAGCACCGACAGCGAGGTCACGCCAACGCCAAAGTTCCGCCAAGCAGGCGTCACGCCGGCCTGCGATTCCGAATATGCCTTCGCCAACGGAATGAACACAAGCTCAGACAGAACGACACCGTAAAGTAATGCAAGAACCACCACGGCCATCCCTTTTCCCAAATGGGATGGATCTGACAGGTTCTGCAGCATTGCAACAAAACCGATGATCGATCCAACCGAACCGATCGCATTCACATAACGCGACCCAGCTTTAGCGATCGTTGCAAATTCAGAATTCGCTACTTTGTTTTTACAAAACACAAGCGAAAGAGAACGGGGGATAAACCGGACGAAGGCTCCCTCGAAACTATACAACAAAATTGCGGCCGTCCCGCCCATGACGAAAAAGGCTGAGTAAGCGTCGAACAGCGACAGCAACCAACCTTAATAAAACACAGGTCGGACCAACAATCCAAACAAACACGCCACAGACAAACACCTGGGTAACGAAAACACATGAACCCGTTCGGATGCTTCAACCATGTTCTACCCGCCCTTTTCAAAGAGTTTAATCTCATATCCTGACCTCAGGATGCCTGGCGAAAACCGCCTCAAAATCGACTTCGGACAGTTTCCATTCCAAACAATCGTCCTCTTCAATCGACGACCTTCCACCCTCTCTGGAATCTCAATCTTTCGCAATGTGAGTCTACCTCTCAACCAAAACAACCGGTGCTTTTCCTCAAGAAACGGATAGAACGGTTCAACGAGCCTATCGTCTAATCGATACTATCACTACTGAACACACAGCATTTATTCCTCCATCCGCATCGCGGCAATGACAGCGAAGGACTAGCCTTGCGGAACAGTCACACTCCTGAGCATCGACGTGAAGTCTGCCACGCCGAACGCATCGAGCCAGACATCCCTGACAGCACATGACTGCTGCAGCAGGGAGGTTGTGAATGGCAACTGTTAAGCTAAACAACATAAAAAACACAGGTAGGCCTCATGCTTGTTACCAGGACTTTCACGCACAACCGTCTAAAAACAACGAAAAGCACCTACACCCACATCCCTGAACCCAGCTGCCAGCGTCTCAGTAAACACCCATGAATCCCCGCATTTGAGGTCAGCAAGCCAAATCCATTCACTCTTTTGGGGTTTGTTTGGAGGCTGCGATTTGCGATAAAGTCAAGCTAATAAAAACCTGAAGGGATTGGCATTCTTTTTCACGCTGGTGAAATGTTGCATTTGTTTCTGTTGGTGGCAAAGAGACTCACTCCTTTTCACCATCACCTTGATTCCGTTTGGAGCGTTATTGAAATGGATGGATTAACTTCGATCGGAACTGCACCTTGGAGTCGTGAGCAGATCACGCATGCCGTTTCAACATTTGAGGCGCTGTATCAGACACGGCCGATTCAGGACAATAGTGGTGGCATGAAATCACCGCACATGTTTGCCACCTGGTTCATGGCCAAACATTTGTCTCCCTCTGTGATTGTCGAAAGCGGTATTTTCAAGGGCCAAAGCACATGGTTATTGGAGCAAGCCTGCCCGGATGCCAAGATCATTTCAATTGATTTGAATTTGTCACAACGCGAGTACGTTTCCGAACGCGCGACCTACTTTGATCGCGACTTTGCAGACATTGATTGGTCCGGCATCGACACTTCTTCAGCATTGGCATTCTTCGACGACCATCAAAATGCCTATTCACGCCTACAACTTTGCAAATGGTTTGGCTTCCGCCATGTCATTTTCGAAGATAACTATCCAGCAACTCAAGGCGACTGCTACAGCATCAAACAAGCGTTTTCGGGAGCAGGATTTGAGCCGTTGGGAAGCGGTCGACATAAGGAAACAGCAGGCCAGAAACTTGCGAGAAAGCTGAATCTTCTCCCAACGCTCACTCCCCAATACAATCGAGTTCAGATATCGCCCAACCAGCACGATGCTGCAGCATTGAGACGGAACGTCGAGGTCTACAGTGAATTCCCCCCGTTATTCAAACGCGATGAAACGCGTTGGGGAGACAAGTGGACCGGGACAAAATACGCGACCCCAGAACCAGTCCTGCCGGCAACCGCCAAGGACAACCATCCCGTCCTGTGGGAGGAAGCACTGGCCTACACGTGGATCTGTTACGTCATGCTAAAAGGCTAGTGCTGCAACTCACCGAAGACGTACAGCTTCCTGCTCGTCGGCAACCTTGCAGGTTAAGCCAAACTGATCAGACATCCAAAATCCATCGTACTCGGCAGAAAGTACGGTCGGACGTTAAAACGAGAAACAGCAAGAACGCAATCGGTTCTCATTGCGGTACTGGCCGAAATGCCTTCTCAACTGCAGATTTATCAAACGCCAGATTCTGCTTGGCCAGCTGCACGGCTGTTCGCCCTGCCTGATCGATCATTTCTGGCCTCGCCCCGGCGTCGATCAGCATGCGGATCACTTTCGCGGCTTGTGCATTCTGAGATTTCCGAGTCGCAATGAACATCAATGCCGTGTACCCAGAGTCGTTCACGAGATTCACGTCTGCTCCTGCATTCAACAACACTTCTATATAAGACGCTAACTGCTTATTCAACAATTCGTTATGGCAGGCCAACATCAGCGCAGTGGATCCCTTTGTCCTCATCGGATCAATCTGTAGAAACATGGCATTGTTGTTCGGAATACACGAATTAACCCGAGCACCCCCATCGACCAGCTTTTGTATCACTTCCGGATGCTCATTGAACTGCGCAAACAGCAGCAAGGGAGATTGCTTATCGGTACGTACGCCCTGAACCCCACCACCCACAAACGTCTCTAAATCACTCGGCTCGACACTACCGATCAACAACCGCAGCGAAGCCCGCCCCCTCATGGTCGACGGCGGTGAACTAGTTCCTGCCGCCAAGATCGCTGCAATGATGCCTTCATGCTTGTTCAGCGCTGCAGCCATATCGAGGGCATTTCCACCACCACCGATAAGCTCCGCGTTCTCTCGGGCATTTGCGTCAGCGCCAGCCTTCACCAAAAACCTAAACATCTTCGGGTGCGGACTACTTACAGCTGCGTAAAGATAAGCTGTCATCCCCTTGTGTGTGCGATACGTCAAGTCGGCACCTTTATCGACCAAAAGCCGCGTCACCTCAACGGTATTCATCATGGCAGCAAACATGACAGGTGAAATACCACCGGGACGCGTCGCCTTGAGAGAACCACCTTTCTCAATCAGCAATTCGATCACCGGAAGACAACTGTTCCGGGAACATGCCTTCTGAAACGGCGTCATGTTTGACTTTGCCGCATCAGTTTTGTTTGGATCCTGTCCTCTGTTTTCAATGAACCAGCGCACCACAGCTGGATTCGAATTTTGTTGACATGCCGAGGTGAACAAAAGAAGCATCAAGCCGGGGTTAATCGGTCTGGAACAGTTATCCAACAGCAGCTGAACAACTTCTGGCTTCGAAGTATGCTGTGCAGCCAAGTAACAGACGGAGACTCCCGCTTCCGCGCCAGCATCCAGAAGTAACTGGATTAGTTCAGGATTGTTTGAATGTATGGCCGCCAGCTCAATGGCATTCTTTTCCACAACCCGTGAGCGACCCAAAAACTCAAGTTCCACACTGGCGTCCGCCTCTACGTTCGCGTCCTCTCGAAGAGCAGACTTGACTTCTTTCAAATCAGGCGAGGCTTCCTGACACAGTTTCAAAAGACGCCTCGTCGCTTCCGAAGGTTCTCCCCGCTGTACTGGCCGTTCCTGGGAGTTGCCCGTGGAAACAACACCGAGGAAAACCACAGCTACCAAGCAAGCCCGTGTGCAAGTCAAAAACATCTGCCCTCTACCTGAAATTGCGAACCAATCATACCACCACGCCCATTAAGAGCCAGTGCGAAAGCGTACTGTTTTGGATCGCTGCCATCAACCAACTGCAAACTCTATCGCAAGAAGCACCACGCGGCATTGACGACGTTACTGGCAAACATGGATGCCCTTGGAAACACGCAGGATCTCATCGCTGCCGATGATGAAGACGTGCTGCCGATGAAAACGACGTGCTGCCGATGATAACGAAGAACGGTGCCCAAAAGATTACTCCGCAAGCCAACGCCCCCGAAAACAATCACCCTCGGCATCGAATTCCTGCCCTTTGACCTCTGTGTTTGTATCCGACAAACCTGCGAGCCATCGGAGCCAAATCCGAACTTGAGATACTCAATTCCACCGCTGCGAGCGAGCCAACTGGCTCAGCAAACATTAACGTCGTCACGAACGTCCGCAATTACGCATCATCATGCTTGGGCCGCTGAACATACTACGTTGACCTGACAGCGCAGAGGAACGGCCACTTCCACTGTTTAGCATGGAAGTGAACGAATGCGTCCTCGCACTTGATGCAATCAATCTGGCATTCGCCTGCGCACGAAAATCCCGCTTCAACTGCTTGTAGTGGTCAGAAACCGCTTGTTTGAGTTTGTCCTCGTCAGCCGTAAGTCGCTGGTCGTAATCTGAAAACTGTTGCGATGCCAAACGGTATTCAACCTCACCGGCAGAGGTCATGCTCGCAGTTGCATTTGATTGGATCTCATTGCGGACGACCTCGCTACCTCCCAAACCCACATGCGTCGCCAACAACTTCCCTTGACGCCATTCCTCTGCGACCCACAAGTGTGCGGTCGTGCAGTCTCCACCACATGATTTAAAAATCGCCCGCACACCATCTTTGCGGCCATTTCGATACTCTTCCATCACGAGTGGGCGGCCCGTCGGATCCCAACTTACCAGCGTCGCAATGCGTTTACCGAAACTGTAATGAATGAATGACTGTCGTTTTCCATTCTCATGAAAACTCATCAAAGGCCCGTGGAGCTGTTCACCGCGTCGCGAAAACACAAGGGTCGGGAGTCCCGTTTCCTCGTTTGTCAGGGAAGTACGACCTTTCTCGCTCCGTTCACTCGACTCTGCAAAAAATCGATCGAATCTTTTCTCAGCTTCAGCCAAATGATCTCCGACTGAATAAACCTGCCCATTGGCAAGCACAATGTCCGACAACGCTTCATGACTGGGTAGCGATTCTGCGGGCTTATTCAAGACGATCGACTCACCGTGCGATCCCTTCACATTTGCAAGAACGAGACGAGAAACCAAACCCTCACTGACAGGCAGGTCCTGCCCACTCAGTAAACGATCTACTTCAGCCTGAATCGTTTCTCCAAGTCCCTGCTCCAACCCGACATGTATTCTCTGTACGGTCCCGGCTTGATCAATCAGTACCAGCGTTGGCAATGCTTCTACCCCAAAAATGCTAGCCGCAGAACCCTCAAGGTCCAGAGCGACCTGGGAAGTGATTTGATAGTTTTCAACTGCCTTCTCAACAATCGCCTTGCTCTCTTCAGTATTGACCGCAATCAACTGCAACTGTTCCGCATCATATTCGCCAAAGGTGCTCTGCAAAAGTTTCATCTCTTCAAGACACGGGGCACACCACGAGGCCCAGAAATCCAGAATAATCACCTTGCCCTTGTGGGTCTCAATCGGATCATAAGAACGACCCGCCGTCAGATCCGTCAGTTCAAATTCGGGCAACACAAATTTACCAGCAATGCTCTCGTTGTCTGGGCTCAGCAGGGATCCCTCAGCGCCGCCGCTCTGGTTCGTTCCCATCAGCACGCTCTCGCTCGCTCCCATCTCCGGCACCAACAGAGGTTCTTGCTCAAGTGCGGACACCGTCACCTCACCACTAGCACTATCCTCAGCCTCACGTTCACTGCTTCCGCTTGAGCCTTTCTCACCCTGTTGCGGAGTGTCAATCACGGACGCGTCAGTTCCCGGTGCCGCGTCGACTGCAGTGATACTTTTATCAACGGTAGAACCAGAGGCCTCTGACAAGACCTTACTGGGTTCCAAGGCATGTTCAGTTGCAGCCTCCCGTATTTCAGCGTCCAACTTGTCAGTCCCACGGTTTTCAACCGATGCGACCAGTGCTCTTTGCTTCATGCGCAAACGTAGCGCGTCATAAAAACGCAATGAGACAACGCCTATGCCACTGAGACAAACCGCACCCACAAAGAGACGCACGAGTAACTCGGAGAAAGTCAAACTGTGACGTATGCGGGACGCAGAAACTTGCTTGGCTTGACGACGCATAACTGCACACTCGCAAAAATGAGGCTCAGGTCAGCAAAGAGCACGATGCCCTCATGATAGCGTAAATACCTCATCGACGCGTTCATGAAAGCCTACAGCGTGAGTGCGGAGGCCACCTCGTGCTGAGCAATATCATGAATATCCGCACAATTTTGCTCGTTCCCTGCTCTCGTGATCGCAACACACGACCAAAAGCCGCTCTTTAAGACGGCTAAGTTATGCATGTTCCTGCATCGCAACCTTTTCTGCCATCACGTCAAAACCAACCCAAGTGTGGTCCCATTCTTCCACTCACAGGAAAACGTTGATAGCAATGCCGATTTCGTGCATCTCGATACTTTATAGAAACCATAAGAAGAGTATCATGACAGAGGCGGGGTTTGCCCCAGCAAATTCAAGGATTGAGGTCCTCGCCACGCTTGTCCCCCTGCCCGGCAATGACTTTCCTTCGCACCCTCATGCAAGTCAGCAGTAGGCTCCACCAACATCAATCACCGGACTCAGCATTGGAAATCAGAAAACACGTTTTTGTTAGCGCTGAGATGAGACGGATAGGTTTGATCAGCAGCGTTGGTGGTTTTATCGCCTTTTGGTCGATGTGCTCGGTGCACCTATTCGCACAGTCCGCGAACATCCCGAAAATTGCCTCCAACACCGCCGCTGATCCGACGGAACTGGAAGCAAAAGCTACTCAGGTACTGACCACCTTTTGTGTGTCGTGCCACGGCTCGGACAAACAGGAAGGCAAAGTGCAACTGAGTGCGTTGGAATCACTCGATCCAGTCGATCGTCAAAAGCTGTTTCGTCAGGTCCAAGACGTCGTTCACCTGACAGAGATGCCACCGGAGGAAGCCAAACAGCCAACGGACGCTGAGCGAGAAGTGCTGTTGCAATGGCTTACAAGCCAACTCACTGGCGAAGCAGCTCAAGCACTCGCTGAAAAACTCCAGCGATTTGAATACGGCAACGTGGTTGACCACAAGGATTTGTTTTCCGGGAATAACTCAGCGATTGCGGGCTACACGACTGACCGCAGATGGCTGATCAGCGAATTTATCTTCAACGAGAAAATCAATCGTTTGCTCGACTACCAACCAGCGCGGACAATCTATGGGGCCTCGCAACAGGTGCAAGGTGACAGTGGAGTCCACTGGAGCCCCAAAACGGAACGTGGCAACAAGTTTCGTCGAACCATCGCTAACCCTTACTTGCTCCCTGCCAAGGTAGGGGTTCGATACAGCGTTCACAAACGACTCAATACAGGCCACCTGCTTACCATGGTGGGCAACGCCAAACGCGTCGCCGGACACATGTCTTCCGAAGAGACGATGAAGGCCAACTATCCGGCCATGCACAAACTGATGAAGAGCGAATTTGATCACCGTGAGACACTACGCTCACGTGAAGAATTCCTACGCACTTATCCGTTCATGGAAAAGCTGCTGAAAGACATATACGGGGCTCAGCACGAACCCCTGTTGCCTAAACTGATTCAAAAGCAAATTCCCTACCCAGGGCCTCCAAAACACTCGACCAATGGAATTCAAAAACGCCACGACAACCTTGAATTCCTTGACCGCTTTAACAGAGACGACACGCAGGCCATCCTGCAAGGCATTGCAACGTATAAAACAACGCCTTATGCGGTCGAGGAGGTAACGGCCCAAAGTCAGTCCGATCGTAAAGGGAATCCAGTGTGGTACCCCTACAGCGATGCCAATCGTAATGAATTCGACAACATCATCTCTCAATGTGAAAAAGACTGGTGTCGCGAGGGCGTTACTGATTATCGAATTCAAAACCGCATCGTCACCATGAAGCTGTTTTACGACACATGGGACATGAATCGACTTTACAGTCACATTCAAAAACTCAACTTCAGTCAGCCAAAGTACGTGCCACTCAATGACAACGAGATGGTTACCCTCACTCAAACCATCAAGAAACATCGCTTGCTTGGCGATACTCATCAGCAAATCATCAACAAGTGCCTCAACGATTGGAAAACGTCATTCAGCGCTTCGCAAAATTCTTCTGCTGGAACGGCTGATGCATTAATCGCGGACCTAATCAACGAATTGTATTTACACATTCATGAACGCCAGCCGACAGACGCTGAGGTGGCTGAGAACAAATTGCAGTTCAAGTTGCATGCAGCCAAGTTGGATCGCCAGAAAGCAGTCGGAAAACTGATCGAATCGCTTTTACTGAGCACGGAATTTGCCTATCGCAGCGAGTTTGGACAGGGAAAGGCAGATGAACATGGTAGACGAATGATGCCGCCACGCGACGCCAGCTACGCACTCGCCTACGCCCTGACCGACGCCAGCCCCGACGAAGAATTGACCAGAGCCGCAAAAAACGGCCAACTGAACTCACGTGCAGATTATGAACGTGAAGTGCGTCGCATGCTGGAACGCCGCGACCAGTGGTACATCATTGATGAAAATGTCCAAGCAACGAATCTGAACGCCAGTACCACAAATCAACCCATCCGAAAATTGCGATTCATCCGGGAGTTCTTTGGATACCCCAAGGCACAGGAAGTCTTCAAAGATGACTCACGCTTCGGAGCAGGACGCCATGAGCAAGCGGTCAGTCGCCTGATCGACGAAGCAGACATGCTGGTCGAGCATATCCTAGAAAACGACGTAAATGTGTTTGCGGAACTACTCACCACCAACAAATTCTTTATCTATCACTCCGGCGACAATAAGACGATGGCCGATGGCGCTGGTCAACTGAAACAGGTCTTCGAATACTTCAGCAACCTCGACTGGCAGAACTGGACGCCAGATGATCTCGAGCCCCACAAAGAATTCCTGATGACGATCTGGGAATTTCGCAAGACACGCGGTGGTGACAACAAATCTCTGCTCACGACGCTCAAAAGACTGATGCCCGCTTTGGAACTCCATTTCAACGATGGCCAAAGCAACGGAATGCCTTACATGAAAATGGCAATGGGTTTTTGGCACGGTGGTAATGTACTTGGCCGAACCGGTCAGCAGATGCGCGGAGAACAGGTCACCACGTATTGGAACCTCAATTGGAAAACGTGGGACTACCCGGTACATCAACCCGCCCCCATCTCCCACCGCAAGGGGCTGCTCACTCACCCTGCCTGGCTGATCGCTCACTCTCAAAACCTCGAAACAGACCCGATTCACCGCGGCAAATGGATCCGTGAGAAATTGTTGGCAGGCACCATCCCGGACGTCCCGATCACGGTAGACGCAGTCATCCCACCTGATCAGCACAAGACACTGCGCCAACGAATGGAAAAACGCACGGGGGAGGCTTACTGCTGGCGTTGCCACCAAAACATGGATCCGCTCGGATTTCCGTTTGAAAGCTATGATGACTTCGGTCGTTTCCGAACTGAAGAAAACCTCGAGCATCCCGACAATGTGATCACGGAAGCAAAACGGGGCGAAACCAATGAATTTGGCGCATCGCTTGCCACTTACAAAACCCTTCCGGTGGATCCGAGAGGTGTTTTAGAGGGTACCGGTGACGCAACACTCGATGGCAATGTGGAGGATGCGTTCGACCTGATCAACCGCCTCGCCGCCTCAGACAAAGTACGTCAATCAATCATTAGGCATGCCTTTCGCTATTTCCTGGGCCGCAACGAAACAATCTCGGACTCGGGAACTTTGATGGATGCAGAGAAAGCCTACGTCGATAGCAACGGTAGCTTCGACGAGTTAATCGTGTCGCTGCTCACATCCGACTCTTTTGTCTACCGAAAAAGCAACTCCAAGGAATAAACGATGTCGATCAGCCGACGACAACTTCTGAAGACAACTGCCCTGGGCGGTGCAAGCCTCGCTTTCACCCCCTCGTTCAATCACCTCATGGCCGCACCCGCCAGTGCAGCGAGTGATCAACCGCACCGATTCATCTTCATCCGTAAATCCAACGGCAACCTCACCCAACAGTTTGGCCTGCCCTCTTTCTCGTCAGACGAATTGAAGAAGCACGAGGAAAAGCAAGCCTTTGACGTTGATCTCGCCAAACATGAATTGCCCGAATGGCTGAGTACCCTCGACGAATACAAAGATAACATGAGCATCCTGCACGGGATCTCAATGTCAGTTAGCGGCGGCGGCCACTACTCGTACTCAGGTTGCATGGGTGCGTACAAAGCAGGTCGTGACATTCTCAGCAACATCAAGCGGGCGACTGTCGACTTTGAACTGGCCAAACTTTTCCCTTCACCCTTTGGTCACGTCGAAATGTCGCTGGCTGTGCCGCATGGGCGCGATCACCGCACCGGCATCGTCTCTGGCTATTCGGCTCCCGCAGCCAAGCAGCGCAATTATTGCTACGCCGACCCCATGACCGCCTATCAGGAATTGTTCAAATCCGTCACCAACACCGAAGAGGTTGCATCTGACATCGCTCTGTTTGACTACCTGCACGAGCAGGAAAACCGTCGCCTCAAGGGACTCGATGGTGACGAGCGTCTGAAGATCAGCGACCAGGTTGCCTCCTTGCAATCGATCCGTGACCGCAACACGAAAGTCGATTCACTTGGCGACAAGGTCAAACAGCATCTGCCAGAGATTGACCCAATCCACGAAGGGGGTGGCGAAGATGCAACGCTTCCACAGAAACAGGTTGCCTTTACTGACATCATTGTCGGAGCGATGGCCTCCGGCCTTACCAATGTTGTCACCTACACCATTGACGACTTGGGCACCGACATCACCTCACTGCCCGAGAACAACCAAAAGACGAGTATTCACCAGATCGGCCATGGTGGGCAGATTTCCGGTGCTGCAAACATGCGAAATGCCATCAAGTCCCATCACATGAAACAAGTCAAAACGCTCGTCAGCCAACTCAAGGCTATTCCCGAGGGCAATGGCACGATGTTCGATAATACGACCATTATCTACATGCCCGAAACTGGCTCAGGCCACCATGGCCCCGACACCGAAGCACCGATGGTCATCATGACCGGCAAGAATTCGAAACTGGACCTAGCCGGTCGCTACATCCGATTGCCGTTCCATGGCACCAAAGGGCACAAGACGCTCAGCAACTGGTACACAACCCTGCTCAACGCTTACGGCAACCCGGTCGAACACTACGGCGATCTGGACCTGACAATGCAACGAAATCGCCTGGAGCAGACCGGAGCAATCGACCGGTTCTTGGTCTAGAGACTCGAAATATGACCGTTCGCATTCTGTGACCGACCGATGTCGCATGCGTGGTGCGTCAGAGCGGCTGTTTCACTGATGTATCATCGAACATGCTTGAAGCTTTACTCCACAGCATGAGTTTGAGCGGTAAATAGCATATTGCCACGCACATTCCATCAGACAATATTCCTGCAACAAATCTAGCGGACTGCCGTATTGCACTCACGCGTAATGCAAATACAGATACTGAAAAACCATCCCCTGGGGGACGAGAAAGATCGGAACATCCAGGAGAAACGTGGCAACACAAAACCACCCGATGATGCTTCGCAGCGATCGCCCAAAGATGGAAAACACCGCCAACAACAAAGAGCTTCCGCGGAGAGCAATGTACCCTAGGCCAACACCAGCGATCTCAACCATGGGTAACATGATGCCATTCGTCAAATCGATATTTGATCGTACCTTGTGGCGACTCGGCTCAAACCCGACCAGCGTCCACCACAGTAAGAGGCAGGTTGCTGCCATGCATCCCAAAGTAGTCACATCCAGAACGAGGCAAACAATTCTCTTTTTTCGATCCGAGAAAAGTGATTGAATGTTCACCGCATTCGTTCCCGTAAACAACTGATCAAGCACAACAATCGAATCATACGCCCGCAGCACAACATCCAGATCTTGAAACACCGGAACACGACCAACTGAATTCCATTCCGCCAGAGGATTCAAAGGGCCTTACCATCGCTCAACGCCTCGCCATTTTTTTCTCGTTATGCCCCAAAAGTTGAACTTCATTGAACAGATCACCTTCAGAGCGGCGTCCATGAGCCGCGTTGATAAAATCCTCAATTTCATGGTCACTGAGTCCAACAAGAAGCGACAACGGACACGAGCGTAGTCATGTGAGCCACAATGCGACGCTGTCATTTGGATTGGAGAGGTATTACTGGGGGCACGTTGGGTTTACCCCCGTCCTCCGGCATCTCGTTCGCCCAAGGTCGCGGACCTTTCTTTCATTTGCCAAAACACCGCCCCTCATGCCGTGACCTGTTTTTCGCCTTCAGTTTCGCGCCGCAAATCTCACGCATATAACCTTTTTTCCTTGGTTGTTTCCTCGCGATTGACGGCGCTTTGCCACATATTTCCGAGGTCAGCTTTTACTGGCCGCCTTTAAGAAACGCTCGTCCTATGCAATCCTTCGTGATGAATTTCCCGAGCTCTCTCTGACAGCACATTGATAACAGCAACGAGCCAGTACACGCATCTCGCGCAGTAGACACGGTTCATGGTCCACCCGACACGACTGATATCGCTGGGCGTTGCGTGTTTGCCCCAGAAGGCGACAGGAACGACGTTTAAAGGTACATTCTCGCCCCAAACGGATACGCACGGTAGATACCGTGCGTCGACGACGTTCAGGGCTTACCTGTTTTCCTTGGCGACCACCTTGATAATCTCCATATCGACAGCCTGCTCGGCAACCATCTTCTTCAGCCGTGCGTTCTAATTCTCCTATTTCTTCACTTGCTTCGCCATCTCTGGTTTCATGCCACCACACTTCTGCCGCCAGCGATAACAGGTCTGTTCAGAAACTCCGAGTAAAGACTTTTAGCAACTTGCAAATTCCGGGCACCTTTTTCCCCTTACCGAGTTCAACATCGGCTTTACGCAGCTTGGCAACAATCTGATCCACTGTGTGACGTCTCTGAGGCATTCTGAAAGTCTTTTCCGAGTGTTATACCAATCAAGATTCCCACACACACAATGGTGCAATTCTTTAAGGGAGACCAATTCCGAGTTCCGCTTCAAGGCTGCCAGATCAACTGGATTTTGTGTGCCTATCTGCTCCGCAGCACTCTTCTGTTAAACTCGAGGCTGAAAGTCCTTCCTGGCACTTTCAGATTTGCTTTGGGGTGAGCTGATGTGCAACCGGCAAGGAATCTTAAGGTTGCATTGACGATGACTCGTGCAACCTATTTCTCTTGCTCAAGTCAATCCTGTCCGGCGATTGTTGGACTCTGAGTCGCGACATCGTGTTAGCGTCCGAACAAATTGGTCCCTCATCATTTTCTAACGCAGGCATCTTTGAACACAAATTTGGAGTGTGATTTTGTTTTATCGAACGCGATTTAGTTTTTTGTTTGGTTTGGTCATTGGATCCGTGAGCCTCGGCTTGCTCGCACAGGAAACGATCCCAAAACAGGAAAACAAGCGTGGTTTTCAGGTCTTTAATCATAATGGAACTGACCGAGAGTACCTGCTCCATCTGCCAAGAGACTTACCGAAGCAAGCGCCGCTGGTTGTTTTCCTTCATGGTTATCATGGTGACGCGCGTGATTATGCAGAAATGGGGATGACTCGAGTTGCTGACGAGAAGAAATTCGCGGTCGTGTACCCGCAAGGACTACCTGATCGGGAAGAGATTCCCCATTGGAATGCAAGATTGAAGCTCAGTAAAGTTGATGACATTGGCTTTTTAAAAGCGCTTGTTGAATCGTTACAAAAGAAGCACGCCCTCGACCCGAAACGCACCTTCGTCAGCGGCGTCTCCAACGGCGGCTTCATGAGCTACACGATGGTAAGTGAGCACCCTGATCAATTTCGAGCAGCGGCATCAATCATTGGAACGGTGAGTGGCGAAACCTGGCGCAAACGTGAAAAGATGAAACCAGTTCCGATTCTTCAGATCTCCGGGTTGTCCGATAAAATCGTCCCCGTTGACGGCCGCATGTCGCCTGCAGGGGGATGGGGTGGAGCACCAGACCAAAAAACGATCATTGAATTTTTCAAAAAATTAGATCGAACAAGTACTGAAGAGATCGTTAAAGTGTCCCCGCAAACCACAGGCTATCGCTACAGCGGTGGTGTCAATGGTAGCGAGGTATGGCTTTACGAAGTCAAAGATTGGGGGCATCGTGTACCTGGTAAAAAAGAGCTGGGAGTCCATTCAGTTGACCTCGTCTGGGATTTCTTCAGTCGTTATTAGCTACAGCGGTGACCCGTTTGCTTCGCATGTGTGCGGAATGCTAGAACTCCCTTTCGAGATACCCAAACCGAAACGAGTTCACCAGTAAGGCCCGGAATACAGAAATGCCTGGCATACAGAAATGCCCAACGCCGAAACCCACGGCGCTGGGCAGAACTGCAAAAGTCGTACACGACTCGCAACCAGAAATGGGTGCGGTAACCGCCGGCTCATTCACTTAACGCCATCACAGGTAATCATGTGAGGTCCATCGTAAAGTGGCCCGACTTTCGTCGGTTTTGGTTCTGTCTCACTGACAGGCCGTTCTTGCCCGTTCGCACCACGTTGACCTTCGGTCATGATGAGCACCATTGCCTCGTACTCGGTCAACCCAAGTTCTAGCAGTAGGACATAGGCCATCGCTCGCCGAAAATGACCCTGACCTTGACAATCGTATCCATCACTTCCAAGGCTGATTAACGCAGCGTCGTCCAAATCGACTCCGCTATAACCAATGGAAGTGCCAACGCCCTTGCCATCATTCGAGGTACCCATGGGACGCTCGGCAGAAACATTGGACGCCTGGAAAACACCGACGCAAGCGGCGAGAGCAACAACTTGCAATAAAGTTTTCATTTGATTCTCCGTGGAAAAGAGTTTGCATGATGTGACTTACATCCTGCATAGCGACAACCAACGAACAGTCAGGCGCAAAAACCTCGATTGCACGATCGCTCGCCATTTGCGATTCCGGAATCAACGCATCTCATGGACGAGGAATTAATTTTTTTCTAACCACTGGAATGGGAACAGAGCACCCACCTTGGCATTCAAAGCCAGCCATGCTCAGGTTACCTGTCAAAAGAACTACCGTTAAATCAAACAGAATCAAAGCAGGCACGTCTTGAAGAAAGCCTTTGCAATTTCAAGGCCGCTGACAACCCAGTTGCGATAATGGGTTGAGACACTGCGCTCGACTTGGGCCGCCCGCAATCAACCATCCCAATCGAAAACAGATGATTTCCTAAGCTACGGATTGGTTCAAAGCACCGAAATGCGCTCTCGTTTGATCGGGCATTGCGGTTTGAGCATCGCAACCTCCCGAGACCAAGGTTGCGACACTGCGATCACAATGGATCCGCAGAAACTTCATCGCGTGCCAATCCTTGACGCAACATCGGCCAATCATGTGCGCAAGAGCCACGTGCCCAAGAGTCACGTACGCAAGAGCGTGCGTCCGTTAGACCACGCCAAAATGTCACCAGCGTAGCGAGGTCCTCGCCATTACGACGTCGGCGGGACTGCCGCGCCTTGTTTCTCGTCCGGTTCGTTATCTTTCGCAGTCATCTGATATAGGCGAACTGCGCCATCCGCGTGCGCCACAGCCAAACGGTCATTGCCAACAAGATCGACAGCTCGGGCAGCGCTTTTCGTTGCAATTGTATGAAACGCGGTGTCTTGCTCGTCATTATAAAACCAGATTTCCCCTTTGCCACTTTTTTCAGCACCCGCACCAATCGTAAATCCCTCTGGATGGAATCGCACGCCCCATGCAACGCCTTTGAATTTGTCTGCAGCCCGAAGCTGTTTTTTTGTCTCTCCTGTCTTCCAATCAAAGACGACGATGATCGGATCCTGGATTCCCGCGAACGAATTGACCACCTTGGTGATTCCCGCGCTGGCCCAGAGAGCCCCATCCGAACT
>Ga0315316_10000955_pt1 | contig 19669 bp, 30 predicted proteins | sample M160m3416metaG_FD_203702 | JGI IMG/M metagenome (GOLD analysis project Ga0315316, IMG submission 203702) | Ammonia-oxidizing marine archaeal communities from Monterey Bay, California, United States - M1 60m 3416 | ecosystem: Environmental > Aquatic > Marine > Intertidal zone | place: USA... | reverse complement strand
GAGAAAAAGATCGTGATCAAGAAGATGGAAAAGGTCAACAATGTTGACGAAGACTTCGCGACACACCTTGTTACTTGGAGTGATGTAATTCGTAAAACATATTACGAAGGTGCCATCGACGAGTTAATTAGTACTCGTAGATTGGAGCACATTGTTAACGCATTTGCGGTGTTTAAAGACAAGCAAAAGGCTGTTCAACTTTGTGTTAATAGGTTCGACGAAGACACCAAAGAGGCATTCATAGATTTGTATGCCAAGGTTGATCCAACTGTAGAACTCGAAGAAGTAGATACAGAAACTGAACAGGAGATACATGAAGATGGCGAAGAGTAAAACGCCAGAGTATAAGTTCAACGAAGGAGCTCTCATTAGGGAGCTCCAATCGTATATCGACAATACATACTCAGGGCATTATAGTAGAAACAAATTCCAATCAACGGAATTTATCAGTGATTGTGGCCACGGTATTGGATTTGCAATAGGCAACATTCTAAAGTACGCACAACGGTATGGCAAAAAAGGTTCCACAGAGGACCATAGAAAGGACCTACAAAAGGTTTTACATTATGCCATTATTGCACTTAACGAACACGATAAAAGTACAACAAAACACTATCTAGACGAGTAATAAATACTGGTATGAACCACGGTATTATATTAGGTTGTTTACAACAGAACCCAGGTTGGCAAGGCGCATTAGGAGCGTTGGACCCAAACTGGGTCAACCTCAAAAGATCAGGTGGCGCACATAAAATCGCTACCTTTATGCGTAAAGAAGGATGGGACATAGAAGTCCTGGACTACTGGTTAGCATTTGAGGAAGAAGAGTTCAAACAATTTATCAGATCAAGAGTAACTAAAGACACCAAATTTATAGGTGTTAGTGTTACCTTTGGATATAAATTAAATCTATTATCACGAGCACAAGAGCATCTTAAATGGTTAAAGGACGAGTACCCTCATGTAGATATCATAGCAGGCTCTAAAATGTTAGTAGACATAATGGTTTTACCTTGTGACTATTATGTATGTGGTTATGGAGAGTATGGTCTTATAAAACTTCTAAAGGGCGAAGCAGTTATAACAGAGTACCAAGGATTAAAAACTGTTATGGCAGATATACATCACCCTTGTTTCCCTAGTAAAGATTTGGTTGTTGAGTATGAGGATAGAGATTATATTCAACCTTCAGATACTCTAACATTAGAACTCTCCCGTGGGTGTAAATTTAAATGTAAGTTCTGTTCATACAATGCAATAGGTATGAAAGGAGACTTAACTAGGGACATGAGTACCTTACATGATGAGATGTTAAGGAACTATGAGAAGTGGGGTGTAACAAGCTATCATGTAGCAGATGAAACATGCAACGACAATGTAGAGAAAATAAAATTTGCTGGTAGTGAGATACAACGATTACCTTTTCAACCTAACTTAACAGGATTTGTTAGAGCAGATTTACTTACAAGAAGAGAAGACGATAAAAAGTACCTAGCAGAGATGGGTTTTTGGGCGCAGTACTATGGCATAGAAACTTTCAATCAACAAGCAGGAAGAACAGTAGGCAAAGGTATTGATCCAGAGGAATTAAAAGTAGGCCTTTTAGAAGCAAAGGATTATACAAATAAACATTGCGGTAGATATAGAGCAACGGCAAGTCTAATATTAGGTTTACCATATGAGACACAAGAGAGCCTCTATAACGGCCTAAGATGGTGGAATGCTAATATGTCTACTGAGAACTTAGTATTACAGCCGTTATATATTAACAGACATATAGATGAGATGGCTTTTGCATCTTCAGAGTTTGGTAGAACTTGGAAACAAAGTGGCCACTTCCATACAGATGAGATTATAGAAGAATTAACTGCTGAGGACCTAGCAGAGTTTTCAGAACACCCTATGTTAACAGGTTATATAAAAGGATTACATAACCAACAGCATAATTTACATTGGAGTCACGATACATATACTTGGAAGAGTTCTATTATAGAATTAGCTAGAGTAATGTTAGAAGGTTTGTATGATCCTAGAGATAATAAAATTATGACATGGGATTTATTTAATTTTATAACACCTGGAACATATACATATGATACAGTTTTAGATCAAACAATTATGGGGTACGATGTACAAAAACTTACAAAAGATACAAATCTATACCTCCAAAATTATAAAAAATCTAAATTGGGCTTATAAATAATATAAATAGTAGACAATAAATTGGAGAAATGAATGTCATACCAAGTAACATGGACTTTAACTAGGCCAAATGCAGAAACAGCACTACCTACAGTAGAAAGTTTTTCCGCTGCTAATAAATCGGAAACTGATGCCGCACTAACAGAAGCAGGCGTTACAAAAGGTTATACAGTAGACGGTCTTGTAACGAAAGTAATTTATACAGCAGATGATAAAGCAACATACGATACAGCTAAAGCAACTGTAGACTCCTTAACAGATGAAGATACAGTTAGATCAAGTTATAAATCAGCACTACAAGCAGCAAATATAACATGTGTAATTGCAGATTCTGAAGGCAACGAAATAGCAAGCTTCTAAATAATAGGATTATATTATGAAATTCGGTGAACGAATAACTTACGATCTCGACGGCCACATCGCCATTATGACAATACATGGTGAAGGTCCTTTCAACATCTTAACAAAAGATTATTACGACGACTACAACAATGCCCTCATTGAATATAGAGAGGACAATTCAAGAGTTCTAGTTATCAAAACAGACAAAGATCATTTTACAACAGGCTTTGATGTCAACGACATCTATCAAGGATATAGAGAAGGTTGGAGTACTATGTACACAGACGGTGACATGGTTACACCTAAACCAATTATATCAGCAATCAAAGGCTATTGTTGTGGTGATGGTTTTGGTGTATTGTTAGCAAGTGATTTTATATTCGCAGATAAAACAAGCAAATTCCTTTGCCCTGAAACTAAACTAGGTTTTAATGCTGTATCAATACAAGTTAAATTGACGCAGAGAATAGGACAAAATAGAGCAATGGCTTTTATGGTTCCAGGAGATGTACATGATGTTGAATGGTTAGATAGAGTAGGTATGTGCCACACAATATGTGATGGAGATGTTAATGAACAAGCAATAGCATTTGCTCATCGTATTGCTAATGAGTGTGGACCTATAGCAGTTCGAGGAACAAAAGGAGCTATATGGCATACAGTAAACTCTAATATGGACGAAGCAATATCATTTGCTTTATGGGCAAAAGAAATGACTGAAGAATCTAAAGATTGTATTGAAGGTATCCAGGCTTTTATTGATAAAAGAAAGCCAGTCTTTAAAGATGAATGATAGACTTCATGAAATAGCATTAGGCGATCACGGTTTTATCTCTTATAGAGCCAAGCCAGGACATAAGTATAAATGGCTCTTCCATGAAACACAAACCTGGTTTGAAAGAGCTAAATTAATACAAGGAAAAGATTGGATTTGGAATAATTGTGATTCAGATATAAATTATATTTTTAATTCAGATGGTTTCAGAGAAGAAAAAGAACTAGAAGAAGTAAGTGATCAAAAAGAGTGGTGGTTATTTGATTCTAATTGTTTTGGATTAGGACCAGGTGTACATCAACATGATATAGCACCAAGAGTAACAGAAGATCTTACAGGTATTGATTGTTATAACATGAGTCTAATTGGTGGCAGGCCTGAGTTTACTTTTAATAATTTAACTGCAGCTGCTAATAAATGGATCAACCCACCTACAAGAATAATTTTATATTTAGTAGAAAATCCTACAGGAACATTTAGAATGACACCAACAAACTCTATTCACAATATAGATTATCCAGGCTCTCTTATTAGAGTAAACGATCCTGATTATTCCTTTTTTAGAGACTATGAAAACCAGCGAATTGCTGAGAGTCATTTCAAATTATTTTATACTGCGCTTATAAACTTAACAGAACATATGAATATACCTGTAACATGGTTATTCAATGGAGAGAGAACAGATATATCTCCTATTAACTATATGGATAAAGAAGATGTTCTAGTCTTTACTTGTCCTGGTAGTTCAATAGGACATTATACAAGCAAAGATTCTTTTGACGATAGACAAGCAAAGGCAAAAGAAAATTTAGCTAAAGCAGTTAAAGAATGTAAACATTCAGACGCAGGTAGTCAGGATGAATTTGCTAGAGATTTGATGCACCCTTCCCCACAATCCCATGAAGACTTATCAAGTAAATTGGTAGAACACCTGGACCTAAATTGGTGGTAAAATCTACCTGTGTGTATAAATATTAGTATAGGAATTTAGTTTATAGGTTTGGTCCTATAGGTTGTTGACTTATACTAGGTGAGAGTCTATAATACATAGACAATATAATTATGGAGTATATTATGAAACTAAGCAAAGAAACACTTGATACCCTCAAGAACTTCGCTACAATTAATACGAACATTCTAGTTCGTGAAGGAAGTACACTTTCAACTATTAGCACAGGCAAAAATATTTTTGCTAGAGCTGAGGTTAAAGAAATATTTCCTAGGGAGTTTGCTATTTACGATCTAAATAGTTTGATTCCACTTTTAACCTCAATGGAAGATACAGATGTAGACTTTGGCGAAGAAAGTCTTAAAGTCACGAAAGAGACTTTAGTAGAGTCTGGTGTCATGGACAAAGGTAATGCTGTATTTGAATACTATTATGCAGACCCTAGCATTATTGTTAGTGCCCCTGACAAGTCCATTGAAGTAGATAACTTTTATCAGTTTGACTTAACTAAAAATGATGTTGATATGATACTTAAGGCAGCAGCTATTACAGCAGCTCCTATGTTAAGTATTGTAGGTGACGGTACTAAAGTTACTATGCAAGTAGGAGATCCAAGTACACCTAAGTCTAACTCTTTTAATCAAAAGATCGAGAGCTCAGAATTAAAATTTGATGCTAGACTAGCAGTAGAAAACTTTAAGGTATCTCCTGGAGGTTATTCTGTTATTTTATCTGAGAAGAAATTTATGTACTTAGAAAGTAGTTCAGGCGGTACAAAATATTGGCTTGCTCTTGAAAAGTCTTCAGTAATAGGTGATAACAATGGATGAGAATAAATTAGAAGTCACCATACGAGAGGCCACAAATGGTTGGATCGTAGAACTTAACAGGGAAGGTGAAACAGTAGAATATATTTTTACTAGACCTAACCCAGCAATTAACCTAGTTAGAAAAGTAATGAAAGGCGAAATAGATCCTTTCAACGAGGAGGAATAATGGATTTACCAGCAGTTATACCTGCCTTTAAAATCTCTAAACAAGTTACAACCACAGATGGTATTACAAAGTGGGTTGAGCTAGATGAAAAAGGATTATTTGAAGGCAAAAAAGTGGTAATATTTGGATTGCCAGGAGCTTTTACTCCTACATGTTCAAGTCAACAGTTACCAGGTTTTGAACAAGCATATAATGACTTTAGACAAGCAGGTATTGATGATATCTATTGCGTTACAGTTAATGACAGCTTTGTATGTAATGCGTGGACAGCTAATCAGGCTTTAGTAAATGTAAAAGTTATACCTGATGGCTCAGCACAATTAACTATTAAGATGGGTATGGATGTAAGAAAAGACAACATCGGTTTTGGTGTTAGGTCTTGGAGATACGCAGCTGTCGTAGATGATGGCAATATCGTACAACAATTTGTCGAAGATGGATTTGGTGATGATATAGAAGGAGATCCTTATGAGGTATCCACACCTGAAAATGTTTTAGACAATGTCAAAGCAATGGGTTGGCCAGCAGCAGGAGAAGGTAGACATATAGAACTATCTCTCTCAGATTCGACTGACATTAAGGAGACTTTTTCCTAGACCTTTTTTCCCTAGGAAAATATGGCCGGAATTTTGGAGCAAAAAAAGTTTCTAACAATTAGGAGTAGTTATGGAACCAGAACAATTTTTATGGGTTGAGAAATATAGACCTAGGCATATACAGGATTGTGTATTGCCTGAAGAAGTTAAGAAACAGTTCTCACAATTTGTTTCTAAGAAAGAAATACCTAACTTATTATTAAGTGGAACAGCAGGCACAGGTAAAACGACTGTGGCTAAAGCATTATGTAATGAACTAGGTTGTGATTATATTGTAATTAATGGTAGTGATGAAGGTAGGCAAATAGATACCCTCAGAACTAAAATTAGGCAGTTTGCGTCTGCTGTATCATTTGAGGGTAAGACTAAGGTTGTTATTCTTGATGAGGCAGACTATATGAATAGAGAGAGTGTACAACCAGCCCTTAGAGGGTTCATAGAACACTTTGCTGATAACTGTAGGTTTATATTTACATGTAACTATTCCAATAAGCTAATAGACCCGTTACATAGCAGGACTACTGTTATAGACTTTAAATTAGCACCCTCAGATCGCCCTGTATTAGCCGCTAACTTTATGGAAAGGATGAAGTATATCCTTAATACAGAAGGCATTGAGTACTCTGAGAAGGTGCTTGCTGAGCTCCTAATGAAGTATTTTCCTGACTATAGAAGGGTTATAAATGAGCTACAGAGGTACTCAGCAGGCGGTACTATAGATGAAGGCATACTATCCAACTTCCAAGAAGTTAATGCTAAGGCTCTATTAGACAGTCTAAGGGAAAAAGATTGGCGTAAAATGAGGCAATGGGTAGTTAATAATGTAGATACTGACCCACAGGGTATATTTAGACAGATATACGATATTACATTGCCTGAGGTTAAGTCTATCCCACAATTAGTCTTGTTAATTGGTGATTATCAGTATAAAGCAGCATTCGTTGCAGATCAGGAGATTAACTTGACGGCATGTTTGACAGAAATTATGGCGAATGTGGAGTTTAAATAATGAAAGACTACAACAAAGCAAAAACAGCAGATGCACGGATTGATATTAGAGTGCCTGCTGATGTAAAAGAAGAAATAAAACAAGAAGCAAAAGAGAGGGGCATTACTGTAACTGAACTATTAATGGAAAGTTATAGAATGATGAAAGATGTCGATATTCGGTAGGTTATGGAAATATTGGTGCATGTCTCTAGGAGAGAAAGCAAGCGATGATTCCAAAGAATCTGATATCGTAGCTATTTTTAGAACAGTGGTTGTTCTTGTTAACTTTTTTACCTGCTTCTTTATTATAGCAGGTGTTATAAGGCATTTTTAATGAGTGATTCAATACTAGAAGGATTTGGAGATCCAATAGAAGAAATTAACGAAGAAGAGTTTCAACAGAAACTTAAAAAGATATCTCCCTTTGATTTTGCTAACAGTATTAATCATACAAAAGAAGATTTAATGGTTGATGAAAGGACAGAAAAAGAATACAATCCTTTTATCGTAAATCGTGCAATGGGGTTTGGTAAAGATACAGTTATTGCAGGTAACGAAATGAATGCCAGGCCACATTTAGATAATAAATTACAATATGATTTTTTAAGAAGTGTAGTAAGAAAGGCGAAACGCTACAATAAGTGGTTAAAGTCTGAAGAAGAGAATATAGAAGCTATACAAAAGTTTTTTGGATACAGTTTTATGAAGGCAAAAGAAGCTTTAAATTTGCTTTCTGAGACTGAAATTGATTTAATTAAGTTACATCTCAATACCTCTAAAGGTGGTAAAATATAAATAAGGTATATAACCTAAATATATTATACAACCAGAGAGAATATTGAGAATGAGTGATCAAGACAATTACTTTAATATTGACTATCCAGGCTACAGCCCATTAGAAGTCACTTTAAAGGACCCCGAAGATTTCTTAAAAGTAAGAGAAACCCTATCACGAATAGGAGTTGCTTCTAAGAAGGAACAGGTTCTTTATCAGTCCTGCCACATATTACATAAAAAAGGCAGATACTTCATCACACACTTCAAAGAACTTTTTGCATTAGATGGCAAAGAAGCAGATTTTCAAGATAACGATTTACAACGACGAAATACAATAGCCAAACTCCTATCAGATTGGGGTTTAGTGGATTTAGTAGGTGAGGTAGGAGAATGTTCCCCTTTAAGTCAGATTAAAATTATATCTTTTAAAGAGAAGGGTGAGTGGGAATTAGTTCCTAAATACAATATTGGAAAAAAAGTCAAATAGCAATCAGATACAAGCCCTACAATTAATAAAGCAAGAGCAGGATAAAGTAGGCCAGGGTTTCTGCGTGTTGAAGTGGTTTCATTTAGAAATGCACTTAGGAACAGGATTGAGTCATTCCTGTTACCATTGTCCTACCCAGCAAATCCCACTAGGAGCTGATTTACACAATACACCTCAAAAAATAGAAAAGAGAGCTGAGATGTTGCAAGGCAATAAACCTTCAGAGTGCTCTTATTGTTGGGATGTCGAGGATCTAGGATTAATTTCTGATAGACAGACTCTTGCAGTACAATTTTTTAAACATAATCGTAATATAGTAGACGAGGCAGTAAAAGCTGGAACAGGATATGTTTATCCTAAGTATTTAGAAGTATCGTTTACAAATAAATGTCAAATGGCGTGTAGTTATTGTGGACCTAGTTTTAGTAGCACATGGCAAAAGGAAATAGATGAACATGGCTCATATAATTTATCACAACAAGCATATTGGAACGGTGATGAATATAGAGAAAAAGATAATCAATACATAACCAGGTTTTGGAAATGGTTCCCCCAAGCATATGAACACTTATTTGTTCTTAGAGTCACAGGAGGAGAACCTCTTTTAGATAAGAATACATATAAGTTATTAGAATATGTAAAACAAAATCCTAGGAAAGGATTATCATTTCATTGTAATTCTAATCTTATGGTTTCTAAAAATAGAATAATAAAGTATTCTAAACTTGCTAAAGACATACCTAATAGTAAACTTTATGTCAGTATAGATTCTTGGGGGCCTCAAGCAGAATATATTAGAAATGGATTGGATATAGATCATTTTGAAGAAAATTTACATGTAGTATTATCTCATGGACTTCATGTAGGATTGATGATTACATATAATTATCTATCTATTTTTAATATAGATGAATTGATATATAAAGTAGCAGAATTAAAATTACAATACCCAGGACAAGTTCATTGGGACTCTCCACATATGACATCTCCAGAACACCTTTCAGCACAAATTGCTGGCGATAATGATATAAGTATAATGGAGAATAGTTTAAAAACCATGGAAGGTTATGAACAGTTTACAGAAGGTGAGTATCAGAAATACAAACGAACAATTGAATGGATTAAAAATAATCGATTTACAGGTTCTAAACTGGACAGACATAGAAAAGATTTTATAACTTTTATTAATGAACACGACAAAAGAAGAGGAACAAGTTTTACAGATTCTTTTGGTGTTACAGGCAAGTATATAATTGATGAATTTACGCAAAACTCTTATAAATAATAATGATACGCCGGAAGGGTATCATAATTTAATCTTGCTAAATAATAGGAGAAAACAATGGTAAGCATAAACACGACAAATTGGAACGATTTCGTTTCAGCATTCCCACAAATAGAAAGTAGACTAATTGGATTTGACAGAGTCTTTGACGCTGTTCAAAGAGTCAATACCACCGAGGCTAACTTCCCACCTTATAATATTAAAAAAATAGACGATGAGAATTATGAAATTCAAATTGCTCTTGCAGGCTTTTCAAAGTCTGAACTTGATATTACTGTGGAAGACGGTAATCTAATCGTCAAAGGTGAACAGGCAGAGACTTCTAAAACAGAATATTTGCACAAAGGAATTGCAGAACGCAATTTCACAAGAACATGGTCTTTAGCAGATACTGTTAAAGTGTCAGGTTCTGAATTGAAGGACGGAGTATTAACAATTAATTTGGTAAACAAAATTCCAGAAGAATTAAAACCTCAGTCTATTAAAATTAAATAATTAAAACAGGAGATAAGGAGTATGGCTACAAACATACAAATCGTTAAACTTACAACAGGTGAAGACTTGATTGGAGACATTACAGAAGAGGAAATTGATGGTAGAGGTTTTCTACTTATCAAAAAACCAGCTATTATTATGATTATGCCTAAACCTGGAAGTGAAACTGATTATACTGTAGGGCTAGCTCCTTACGCTCCATTTGCAAAAGATCACAAAGTACCAATCTTTCCAGCTCATGTTGTTTCAGTCTACGATCCAGGAAAAGAAATGTTAAACACATATAATACAAAATTCGGTTCTGGAATTGTAACACCTGACTTTATAAATAAAAAGGTGTTGAACGAGACAATAAAAGGAAAGTAAATGTATGAATATAGAGTTAAGATCGTAAAGGTCGTAGATGGGGACACAGTAGATGTGGATATCGACTTGGGGTTTGGAGTCTGGCTTAAGAAACAAAGGGTCAGGTTATTCGGTATCGACACACCGGAAAGTAGAACCCGTGACCTCGTTGAAAAAAGATTTGGAAACATGGCGAAAGATTATCTTAAAAGTAGATTATCAAGTGGAGCTATACTCGGAACAAGGCTTGATAAAAAAGGCAAATTTGGACGGATACTTGGTGAATTTTTTGTGTTAGATGGAGAAGAGAAATCTAACATTAATCAAGAACTAATTACGAACCATCATGCTGTTGCATATCACGGCCAGTCCAAAAAAGAAATTGAAGAAGCACATTTAGTTAATAGGACCTTTTTTAAATAAAGTCCTTGACTCTTAGTCAATAAGAGTGCATAATGTGTATATTATGTTTAAGGTGTTGTTATGAATTTTTATACTTATGCGAGACATTACGGCGACAAGATTCTTGTTCGCGGTGTTAAAAACGGTGAACGGTTTACTTCTAAACACGATTTTAGACCTACACTATTTGTTAAAACAGACAAAGAGTCAGAATACAAAAGCATTTATGGTGAGAATGTAGCACCTATTCAATTCGAGACAAACAAAGAGGCAACCGCCTTTTTTGATAGATATAAAGATGTATCTAATTTTCCAATATTTGGACAAAACTATTACGCATACCAATATATCACCGAGAAGTATCCTGGTGAGATAGAATGGGATGCTAAAAATTTGGCTATCTACTCTATTGATATTGAAACAACATCAGAAGGTGGTTTTCCAAATGTGGACTCCCCTGCCGAAAAGGTACTTGTTGTCACACTTCAAAATAACAACACCAAGAAGATAACAACCTTCGGATTAGGGGAGTTCACTCCTACCCATGAAACATCTAAATATGATGTGGACTGGATAGGTTGTAAAGATGAATATACTTTATTAAGAACTTTTGTTGAGTGGTGGGAGGAAAATACTCCTGATATTATTACAGGTTGGAACTCTAATCTGTTTGATATTCCTTACATGATAGGTAGGATAGAAAGAATACTAGGTGAGGGAGAACACAAAAGATTATCTCCTTTTGGTTTAGTTAACAAGCGTCCTATTCGTTTTGCTAATCGTGAGATGACAGCATACGAAATTACAGGTGTTGCACAATTAGATTATCTAGACTTATATAAGAAGTTTACTTATGTGACTCGTGAGTCCTATAAACTAGACTTTATTACACAAACAGAACTAGGACATAAAAAACTAGAATCTGGGTTTGAGACATTTAGAGAGTTTTATGAAGGTGACTGGAATAGGTTTGTAGAATATAATATTATTGATACAGTTCTTGTTGATGAGTTAGAAGATAAGATGAAACTTATTGAACTTGCTATTACAATGGCATACGATGCTAAATGTAACTTTGGAGATGTATTCTCAGCTGTTAGAACCTGGGATAGTTTGATGTATAATCATCTTTGGAATAAAAAGATTGTTATTGGCCAAGGTGGTGGTAGAAAAGATACACAGATAGAAGGTGCTTTTGTACAAGAGCCTGTCCCTGGCAGTTATGAATGGGTGGCTAGTTTCGATGCTACAAGTCTATATCCTAGTATACTAATGCAACACAATATGAGTCCTGAGACTATTGTTCCAGGTTATCAGTATGAGGTTTCAGTTGACAATCAACTTGATAGATACAAGTTAGATAAACTAAAAGAAAAGAACTACACAATGGCTGGTAACGGCTCTTGTTATACTCGTGAAAAGAAAGGACACTTTCCTGAGATAGTACAAAAGTTTTTTAATGATAGATTAAAATATAAAAAACTAATGCAGAAGGCACAAAAGGACTTCCAGGAAACTGGTGCCTTACATCACAAGAATGAGATAAGTAAATATAACAATTTCCAGATGGCTCGTAAGATTCAATTAAACAGTTTATATGGTGCCATGGCAAATCAGTACTTTAGATTCTATGATGATAGAATTGCAGAAGGTATTACAATGTCAGGACAATTAATTATTCGTGATACTGCTAAGGCTCTCGATACATATATGAACAAAGTATGTGGCACAGAAGATGAGATGTATTCTTTTTATAGTGATACAGACTCTTGCTATGTTACATGTAAGACATTGGTAGAAAACTTCTTCCCTGACAAAGACACAGATAAGGTTGTAGGATTATTAGATAAAATTGCTACAGACAAAATAGAACCTGCTATTGCTCAGGCAATGACAAAGTTAGGTAATTATACTAATGCCTTTGAACACAAAATAGACTTTAAGCGTGAGGTTATTGCAGACAAAGGTGTGTTTGTGGCTAAGAAAAGATATGCCTTAAATGTACTAGATGACGAAGGACTAAGACTAAAAGAACCTAAGTTAAAAGTTATGGGTTTAGAAATTGTGAGGTCCTCGACACCTGCTCCTATTCGAGATAGTTTGAAAGAGGCAGTTCGTCTTATTCTTACAAGTGATGAAGAACATTTACAAACATATATTGCAGAGGCACAAAAACAATTTAATACATTGCCTGTAGAAGATATTGCTTTCCCTCGAGGATGTAATAATTTACAAAAATATTCATCTACAGCAGACATTTATCAGAAAGGTACTCCTATACATGTTCGAGGATCTTTACTGTATAACAAATTATTGAAAGATAATAAATTACATTTAAAGTATGAGGCAATACAAGATGGTGATAAGATTAAATTCTTATACTTGAAAGAACCTAATAGTCTACATGAAAATACTATTGCCTTTGTAACTAAACTTCCTAAGGAGTTTGATATAAGCAAATATGTAGATTATGATTTAATTTTTCAGAAGGCATTTACTGATCCTTTAGAAAATATTTTAAAACCTTTGGGGTGGAATACAGAACCTCAAGCAACATTAGAGGATTTATTCGCATGATAATAGATGGGCATTTTATAGTAAGTATGGTTAAAAGTATAATCAGAGTGGCAGCAGGAGTTTTTCTAATTACAGGAGATCTTGTAATGGCCGGTGGATTGTTGATAGCAGCTGAACTTTTAGGAGTATTGGAGGAAATGGTTTAATGAATGAACTATTAGAATTAGATGATCTTATTTACTATGTAGGTAAATGGCACGAAGATAGAAATTTAATTGAGGGTGCAAATGATAAAGATCAATTTTGTAAATTGATACAAGAATGTGGAGAACTATCTGATAACATCTGTAAAGGTAAAGATCTTAGAGATGATGTTGGAGATATAATGGTTGTACTAATTAACATTTGCGTACGAAATAATATAACACTAGAAGAATGTTTACAGGTTGCTTATGACGACATAAAAGATCGTAAAGGCAAAATGGTAGACGGAGTATTCATAAAGGAGGAGTAATGGGCACAAGAGCTTGGTACAAAAAAGGAGTTAACTTTAGAAGGCAAGGAGCCTTGGAAAGACTTATAGTTTCTAAATTCACACCTAAAACTATTAATGGTAAGGAAAGGAATGAAAAGAACTGGACAAAGAAGAAGGAAGAACAAATCGAGATTCTCGAGTCTAGAATCAGAGGTCAGTAAAATGAAAGTTGCAATAATTGGATATGGATTTGTAGGAACTGCTACAGAGTATTTTTTAATAAACGGTTTTAAAGAAACATTTGATATTCAAATACTTGATCCTGCCAAAGGTTATAATGATATAGAATGGAAAGGTATTGAATACGCATTTATATGTGTTCCAACTAACCTAAAAGAAGATAAATTAGACGCATCTATTATAGATAATATACTAGACGATTTAGATCCTAATGTACATCCTATAATTAGAAGTACGGTAGGACCTGAACAAGCTCTGAACTTAGCTAGACGAGGTTGTATTATGATGCCAGAATTTTTGAGAGAAAGACATTGGAAAGAAGATGTAATGAATCCTAATATAGATTTAATTGTAGGAGCCTGGTGGAATGATAAATTTGTAGATCTAATGTCTAATAACACTATAGGAAAGATGGTAAAACATGTAACTCCTATGGAAGCTTCTATGATGAAGATGGCACGAAATGCTGCACTAGCAGTTAAGGTGGGTCTAGCAAATGAGTTTAACGATATATGTAAGTCAATGGATATTGATTATAAAGTATTACAAGAGTTTTTAGAATCTGATGAAAACCTAGGAGGAACCCATTGGGCTGTTCCTGGTCCAGATAAGAAGGTAGGTTTTGGTGGAACATGTCTCCCTAAAGACTTGACTCATGCTTCTACTTTATCATATAATAAGCATAACATAATGAATACGGCCTTGGAGGCCAACAAAAGTAGGAGAGATAATGAATAAACTATTAGAGCGGTTACAAAAAAATTCTACTATTCGAGAAACAGATATTCTAACAGAATCTAAATTCTTTGGAGATAAAGATTTGATACAAACATCTGTTCCAGCAGTAAATGTTGCATTGAGTGGTAAATTGGATGGTGGCCTAACACCTGGACTTACAGTATTTGCAGGTCCAAGTAAACATTTTAAAACAGCATTTGCTATGTTACTGGCAAAAGCATTTCAAGACAAATATAAAGATGGAGTCATACTATTTTATGATAGTGAGTTTGGTGCTCCTCAATCTTATTTTGAGACATTTGATATTGACACAAATAGAGTAATACATAGCCCTATTTCAGATATTGAACAATTAAAACATGATATTATGCAACAGTTAAATGGAGTTGAAAGAGACGATCATATTATGATTATTGTAGACTCTGTTGGTAACTTAGCTTCTAAGAAAGAAGTAGAAGATGCTTTAGAAGGCAAAAGTGTTGCTGATATGACAAGAGCTAAACAAATGAAGTCATTGTTTAGAATGGTTACACCTCATTTAACAATTAAAGATATTCCTGCTATTGTTGTTAACCATACATATAAAGAGATAGGTTTGTTTCCTAAAGATGTGGTTAGTGGTGGTACAGGCATTTACTATTCTGCAGATAATATTTTTATTATTGGTAGGCGACAACAGAAAACAGGAACAGATGTTACAGGTTATGAATTTGTAATTAATGTTGAAAAGTCTAGATTTGTTAGAGAAAAATCTAAGATACCTGTTGCAGTAACCTGGGAAGATGGTATAAGTAAATGGTCTGGATTACTGGATATGGGATTAGAATCTGGACATGTAATTAAACCTAGCAATGGTTGGTATCAGAAAATAGATCCTGACACAGGTGAAGTGGCAGATGTAAAAGTTAGAGCTAAAGATCTAGGTAAAGACTTTTGGCTCCCTATATTATCTGACAAGAGATTTTCAGACTGGGTACAGAAAAGATATACAATAGGTTCAGTCGAGATGATGGGAGAAGAAGTTTCTGATGAAGATGTTCAAGAACAGTACGACAAAGTCTAAGTGTGATCGTTGCGGTGACACAATAAAGAAAAAAGATAAAGCGTATTGTTTTCATACTGACGAAGAAGAAGTATACATCTGTATGCCTTGTGTAAGAGATGTATATAATGAGTATGTGAAGTTTAATGGCGATGGTATATTAAGAGAAGGACAAGACCCAATTGAAGAATAGAATTGAACAAGTTATATTAGAAAATCTTATAAAAGATGATGCTTATGTTAGGAAAGTAATTCCTTTTCTAAAACCTGATTACTTTATGCAGTATGAGGATAAAAAAGTATTTGACATTATATTTAATTTTGTAGAAAAATATAACAATCCTCCTAGTAAACAAGCAATTATTCTAGCAGTTAATGAAGACACATCTTTAAATGAAGATAGTCATGCTAAGTGTATGGAAGTTATTAACACTCTAAATGGAGATGAGGTTAATAGAGATTGGTTAGTAGACGAAACAGAAAAATTTTGTAAGGATAAAGCTCTATATTTAGGAGTAATGGAATCTATACAAATTATAGATGGTAAGAATAAAGAGAAATCTACAGATGCTTTGCCTAGTATTTTATCTGAGGCATTGAGTGTAGGATTTGATACAAACATAGGACATGATTTTATAGAAGATGCCGAGAAACGATATGACTTTTATCATAGGTTAGAAGAAAAGGTAGAGTTTGATCTGGACATGTTTAATAAAATAACAGAAGGTGGTTTATCTAATAAGACTCTTAATATAGCATTGGCGGGTACTGGTGTAGGTAAATCCCTGTTTATGTGCCATATGGCGTCGGCAGCAATCTCTAAGGGTAAAAATGTATTGTATATTACCCTAGAAATGTCAGAAGAACGCATCGCAGAGAGAATAGATGCTAACCTAATGAATATCCCTATACAGGAACTAGGCGATTTATCTAAGGCAATGTATGATGATAGGATTAAAAAGATAAACGATAAGATTGAAGGTAGACTTATTGTTAAAGAATATCCTACAGCGTCTGCACATAGTGGACACTTTAAGGCATTGATTAATGAATTAAAATTGAAAAGAAGTTTTTTCCCAGACATTATCTTTATTGACTATTTGAATATTTGTTCTAGTAGTAGATTTAGGCCTGGGAGTAGTGCTAACTCTTACACAATTATTAAGAGTATTGCAGAAGAACTGAGAGGGTTGGCAGTAGAACAAGATGTTCCTATTGTTAGTGCTACTCAGACAACAAGAGGTGGTTATGATAACAGTGATGTTTCCTTAACAGACACCTCAGAAAGTTTTGGTTTGCCTGCTACAGCAGATTTAATGTTTGCTATTATTAGTACAGAAGAACTAGAACAGCTAGGACAGTTTATGATTAAGCAATTGAAAAACAGATATGCTGATCCTACAAGGAACAAAAGATTTATGATAGGAGTTGATAGATCTAGAATGAAATTATTTGATCTAGATCCTTCAGCCCAAACCCAACTCACTGATGCGAATATAGACATTCCTGTATTCGACAGCGGACAAAACGAGGATAAGTATGATGGTATTAAATTTTAATGATATGGAGTGGGAAGTTATGGACACACCTGTGGCCAAACGATTTGCCAAGTTTTGGAAGGAACATGAAAATACCAGTCAAGAAATTTATTTTATGGGCGAGACCCAAACTCAAATTAAATATGAAATAGATAAAGCTTGTTACATGTTAGGACTTCAACCCTCAGATGATATGAATAAACTGCATGAAATATTTGCAGACAACAGATTCCCCACAGAAGAATTAAGTAGATTAAATAATCTTATTCATTACCATGAATTAGTTGAAAACGGATTTCCACCTCGATGGGGGTATATGTTTGGTGATGATAATGCTAAGATGCCTTTGACAGAAGAAGACTATGAACATTTTACTCTTACAAGAGAGTTTGGAACATTGTATATAAACTACTCTCATGTAGGAAAACACTTTGCAGAGATAGTTTTCTCTCATGACTTTGATATAAAGAAAGAACAATATCGCCCTCAAGAATATGCAAGACCTAGTTTCATGTGTTGGTTAGGCGAACCATTGGAAGAAAAAGATACAAGAGCATTTGAAGTAAGAATTGAAAATGCCAGAAAACTATTACAAGAAAGATTAGACTTACCTGAACAGGGAGATCCTGCACTAAGAGTAGGCTATATTCCCTTTGCCAAGTTAAAAACTCGTATAAATAGTAGTGAACTTGTTAATCATCTTTTAAAAGCAAAAGGTAAAAACAAAAACTATATGGAGTTATTCGATAATGTCTGACAAATCAGAAGTAAATATAAGTTTAGAAGAATACGAAGCATTAAAGACAGCAGCAGCACCAGCCGAAGAGGCAGCGCCATCTGGCAAACCTTGGTGGAGTGCGCCTGACGATAGAGGTTGGATATGGATTGCACCTGAATATTTTAGTAGATGGAGATTGTTTCCTCGTGCATTTATTAGCATGTATATCTACTTACTATATGAGGTGACAAACTGGTTTATGAATTTACCTTCACCTGGACCTGAACAAGCAGGTCTTGTTAGTGTTGTCGTAGGAGCTGGAGCAGCCTGGTTTGGACTATATGTTAATAGTACAAGCACAGGACAGGATAAGAAATAATGCCTGAGGTTGTTTTATCAGATTTTTATATTGAGTTCATAGGGTTTTTACTAACCCTCATGATTGGACTTGCTATTAGAGACGCAGCTACATCTTTTGTTAAAGGCGCTAAGTTTAGATTTAACCCTGCCTTTAAAGAAGGTGATAAAGTTAGACTTGATGGGCAACATGCCTTAATAGTTAAAATTGGAATGAGTGAAACAGTTTTTGGAATATATGGAGATGATGGTTATACATGGAGGTATGTTCCAAATACAAGGATAGAATTCTTGAAGTTAGAAAAGATAGTTGACCCTGAGTTACATCGGGACACGCAACAAGAGAAGGCACAAAAAATGGTTGACGCTATGCAAGATGCCAGAATTAAAACTAACGGAGAGGAGATTAGAAAAATAAAAAATGGAGATAAGTGATATGCCACCTAAATTTAAACCAAGTCATAAAGAAAATATTAAAGGCCCAGACGGTAGGCCAACAAAAAGAACTAGGATGAAGCATTATTACTTACGCCAAACCTCAACCGAGGAAATTATTGATGCCATAAATAATGGTAAAAGAAAACATAGAAATAAATTTATAAATGAATTGACACGACGTGGAGTGAAATTAGTATGGAAAACGCCAGAAATAATAACGGAACAATAAGTTCCGAAGAAGCCAAAAAATTAGAAGACGCAATCAAACAGAAACAAATTGGTGCTGTTAGGATCTATGATGGAGCCTTATCAGAAGATTTTTGTAATGAATTGATTGAAGTGTTTGATAAAAATTCTGATAATCATGAAGAAGTAGATAATGATAAAATAAAATTTATTCAATACAGATATAGCAAGTTCCATCAAGATGAAGCTGTCCACGAAGAACTTAAAAATCATATAATGGGTTTATATGAACATTACCTAGAAGATTTGGATTTACCTAATATGATTGCACATCAAGGTATTGAATCTATTTCTATTAAAAAAATAGAACAGACAGATGAAGAACTAATGAATCCTCATATTGATTCTGTAGACCACAAAAGTGCCATTCGAGCATTAGGTTTCCTATTTTACCTAGAAAACAACAAATCTATGACAAACTTCCCTAGACAGGGTATTGGAGTAGAGTCAATAAAAGGCAGAGTAGTTATATACCCACCTACATGGGAATACCCTATTATTGAGAAAACACCTACCGAAGGCAGTAAATATAATCTACAAACTTGGTTACATTACGCCTAAGTTACTGATATTACACCAAAAAAGATTTCAAAAAAATACAAAAAATGCTTGACTTATGGTCCTGTAGAGTGCATAATAACGGTATATTAAATAAAAAGGTATAAAGATTATGACAAATTGGGAAGACTTATCAGAAAGAGATCAACTTTTAACTTATA
>Ga0315316_10000951_pt1 | contig 19693 bp, 10 predicted proteins | sample M160m3416metaG_FD_203702 | JGI IMG/M metagenome (GOLD analysis project Ga0315316, IMG submission 203702) | Ammonia-oxidizing marine archaeal communities from Monterey Bay, California, United States - M1 60m 3416 | ecosystem: Environmental > Aquatic > Marine > Intertidal zone | place: USA... | reverse complement strand
GGTTATAAAGATGATGTAGACTTGCAATTTGAGGAGATCAGTGATAGTATAGTAAGTAAGGGTCTGCATACCGAAGACCTATTAGACTCATCTTATTAAAGGAGATTTATTATGTTGTATGTGAGTATCATCGGATTAGTTGTGGTGCTTGCTATTTGTTATGCTGTATATTCATTAAAGGTGTATAATCCGCATGACTAATATTATTGACACAATCTAAATAAACTGATATAATTGAATTGAAGGTATTAAACAATTATGACAAAAGGATTTACTGTTAAAGCAAATGCACCTAAAGTTAAGAAAGCAGAAGACGAATGGGACATTGCTGCTATTAAAGAACGTATGAAAGGTAAAGCAATTGTATTTTGCTTACCTGGACGTGGAGTATCATATACATTTCTAAAGAATTTTGTACAACTATGTTTTGATCTTGTACAGAATCAGATGAGTATACAGATCTCACAAGATTATAGTAGTATGGTTAACTTTGCAAGATGTAAGTGTTTAGGTGCAAATGTATTGAGAGGACCTGATCAAGTACCTTGGGATGGTAAACTTAAGTATGATTATCAGTTATGGATTGATTCGGATATTGTCTTTGATGTGAACAAGTTCTGGCAGTTATGTGATCTATCTGTACCAGCTGAAGGTGAAGAGAAAGGTATTACTGCAGGATGGTATGCAACAGAAGATGGAGTCACAACCTCTGTCGCACATTGGTTAGATGAAGATGACTTCCGCAAAAATGGTGGAGTTATGAATCATGAAACTGTTGATAGTATTAGTAAGCGTAAGAAACCATTTACTGTTGATTATACAGGATTTGGGTGGGTACTTATTAAGAATGGAGTATTTGAACATCCTGAAATGAAGTATCCATGGTTTGCTCCTAAGATGCAAGAGTTTGAATCAGGTAAAGTAGCAGATATGTGTGGAGAGGATGTTAGTTTCTGTTTAGATGCTATTGAAGCAGGATTAGAAATCTGGTGCGATCCTCGAATTAGAGTAGGGCACGAAAAGACTCGTGTTATTTAATAGAGTATACGGAAAGTTTGGTATGGTATGGAAAGAAGTTAAAGATTATGATACTTTATGGAATGAGATAAGTGAAAACCTAACCGAACTTTCTCGTATTGATAAAGTTAAATATTATGTAAGAGCAACTGAAGATTCTATTCAAGATAAGATTAAACGTGTTGAAGAACATGCAAACCGATTGGAGACTAATTAATGGCACTTTATGGTACAACAGATCAACAACTAGAAGCAACACCAAAGAAGACTCGACAAGGTACAGGTAAACATACCAAGTATGCAGCCACCTCTCGAAATGGTGTTAGAAAAAAATACCGAGGACAAGGTAAATAAAATGGAAGTTATTCTTGTAGTTGCTATAATTGGAGGTGCTATTTTAGGAGCATATAAACTAACTCCTAAAGAATGATATATTATTATATAAGACTTCCTTCGGGAGGTCTTTTTTTATGCTTATAATTAATAGTAGAGTTTCAATGGTAAGAGACATGGAAAGGAAAATGTTAAGAGAAATTGCAAATGACAATCAAACACCAAAGAAACGTGATTTACCATTACAAAATGATTTGTATGAGAGAATAGATACTGATGAAGAGGAAATTAATTTAAATGATTGGGATACTAATGGACCTGTACCATTAGCCGAATTTTAAACTATAAATAAGACAGGATATATCATCTTTTTTATAGGTACATATGCCTCTTCAGCGTGTAAGTCAAGGTTTTAAAGATATTAGTATGACTTTTCAGAGAAATCCTCTGAATAATGATTTGATTGCATTAAAAAATATTACTGCAATTACAAGATCTGTAAGAAATATTATCTTTACTTATCCTGGAGAGAAACCTTTTGATCCTGAATTTGGTTCACAAGTTTCAAGAATGCTTTTTGAAAATGCAGATCCAATAAATTCGATCAGAATGAAGCGTGAAATTGAATATAGTATTAATCGATATGAACCAAGAGTTTTATTAACTTCTGTAGTTGTAAATCCTAATTATGATTCAAATAGTTATGATGTAGGAATTAATTATAATGTAATTGGAATTGACGTACCTACACAAAACCTAGAATTTGTGTTGCAATCAACATCTCAATAAATGGCACTAGTAAATTTCGCAGATCTGGATTTTAACCAGATAAAGGTTACTTTAACGAATTATTTAAAAGATAATTCCAATTTTACAGATTATGACTTTGAAGGGTCTAATTTGTCAACAATTTTGGATGTTCTAGCATATAATACGTATATTTCCTCATATAATGCCAATATGGTTACTAATGAGGTCTTCATTGATAGTGCCACTTTAAGAGAAAATGTAGTTTCTTTGGCGCGAAACATTGGTTACATGCCAAAATCGCGTAAAGCAGCTGTTGCAAGCATTAGTTTTTTCATCGATACGACCGATATTATACCAAGTCCATCAGTAATTACATTAAAAGCTGGACCAGTTGCTACATCTGCAGGAACTTTTGGTAATCAATCCTATGTTTTTTCAATAAAAGATGATATTACAGTACCAGTTGTTGATAATGAAGCAGATTTTGACTTAATGTCAATTTATGAAGGTAGTCTTATTAAGGAAACGTATACTTATAGTTCCAGAAATCCTAATCAAAAGTTTATAATTAGCAATATTGGAGTAGATACTCAACTAATCAATGTAAGTGTTGGTACAAATGAGAGTACTGAGAAACAAAAGTATAGTTTTCAGGATAGTTTATTCGATATTGATGGAAATTCAAGAGTTTTCTTCTTACAAGAGATTGAAGATGAGCGTTATGAAGTGATTTTTGGTGATGGAGTCTTTGGAAAGAAACTTTCTGAAGGTAATGTAATAGAAATTGACTATATTAGGTCAAATGGAGACTCTGGAAATGGAGTTACTCAACTTGCTTTTGTTGGTCAACTCCAATATACACGAAATTCCACTACTTATCCGATTACAAGTGGTATTTCTATGATTACCACTGATATTCCTTCTAGTGGAGGTGAAGTAATTGAAGGTGTTGACTCAATTAAGAAGTATGCACCACGAATTTATGCTTCTCAAAACAGAGCTTTGACTGCAAATGACTATGAAACGCTAATTCCATCAAGAATTTATCCAGAAACAGAGTCAATTTCCGTTTTTGGAGGTGAAGAACTCATTCCTGCACAATATGGTAAAGTTTTTATCAGTATTAAACCAAGAACTGGTGAATTTTTGCCTAATTTGATCAAAGAAAACATCAAGAGAGACCTTAAAAAGTATGCAGTAGCAGGAATTGTGCCTGAAATCCTTGATTTGAAGTATCTTTACCTTGAAGTTAATTCAAATATCTATTATAACACTAATTTTGCTTCATCTGCCACTGCTGTATCAACAATTGTTCAAAATAATGCAACAGCATATGCTGAATCTAGTGAATTAAATAAGTATGGTGCACGATTTAAGTATAGTAAATTCTTAAATGTTATTGATCAAAGTCATAGTGCTGTAACATCAAATATTACAACAGTTTTGATGAGGAGAGACATTAGACCTGCTTTAAATGCAATAGCTGAATATCAAATTGGATTTGGTAATCAATTTCATATTGCTAGAATGAGTGGTTATAATATTAAATCTTCTGCATTTCAAGTTGAAGGAATTGCTGGCAATGTTTACTTATCTGATATTCCTGATACTAATAGAGAAACAGGATCATTATTCTTATTTACTGTTTCAAATCCACAATCAACAGATGCAAAGATTGTAAGGAGAGGTGTTGGTTCAGTTGATTATATTAAAGGAATTATAACAATTAATCCTATTAATATTCAGGCATCAACAAAAATAAAAGATGGACAATCAGTTATTGAAGTTTGTGTCCCACCAAGTTCAAATGATGTGATTGGATTACAAGATTTGTATTTGCAACTAGATATTAATAACAGTACATTTGAGATGGTAATTGATCAAATAGCATCTGGACTTGATCCTTCAGCATCTAACTATATTGTTTCTTCCAGCTACAGTAACGGATATCTAGTAAGACCATAAAATGACACAAAGCAGAGTACCATTAAGAACAGTTGTTAAAAATCAACTGCCATATTACGTTATAGATGAATTTCCTCTTATTGGCGATTTTTTATCGACTTATTATCTTTCTCAGGATTTTCAAGGTGCTCCCCTCGATTTAATACAAAATATTGATCAATATGTCAAGTTAGATAATAATGCCAATACTATATCATCTACTTTACTGTTAACTGCAGTAAATTCATATACCTCTACTATTACAGTTTCTAATACAAATGGTTTTCCTGAAGAATATGGTCTTATTAGAATTGATGATGAAATTATAACATATAGTGGAAAAACTGATACTAGTTTTACAGGATGTACACGCGGGTTTTCTGGAATTGCAGATGATGAAAATGAAAATTTAGTTTTTACACAAACTTTAGCAGAGGATCATGCTGCTAATGCAACTGTAGAGAATTTAAGTGTACTTTTCTTAAAAGAATTTCTTAAAAAGACAAAATATCAACTTCTTCCAGGACTTGAGGAAAGAACTCTTCATACTGATTTAGATAAAAGTCTTTTTATTAAGCAATCCAAAGATTTTTACAGTTCTAAGGGAACAAGTCAATCTTTTAAGATTCTTTTTAGAGCATTATATGGTGTTGACGTAGAAGTACTGAAACCTAGCGAACATCTTATTGCTCCTTCAGCACCTCTTTATAAAATTACCAATGATATGGTTGTTGAACCTATATCTGGTGATGTTCAAGCAATTAGAGGATATACATTAATACAAGATTCGTATGGTACTTCAATTGATAAAGCTTATGCTCCTATTACGAATGTAGAACGAGTATCTGTTAGTGGCGCATCGACTGATTTTTATAGATTAAGTATTGATTCCACATTTAGTAGTGATAAGACTTATGGTGGCGCAGAATATGGAACATTTAGTGTTCATCCTAAAACAAAGTGTATTGGAGATTATACTAGTAGTTCAACAACGCTTGATGTTGACTCAACTGTAGGATTTCCAACTTCTGGTGAATTATATGTTACTTATACTGATAGAAAATCAGGAATTGTTTCATATACATCAAAAGCATTCAATCAATTTTATGGTTGTAGTGGTATAACTGATAATATTGCTAATAATACTGTTATTGGTATTAATACACATGCTATTGCCACTCTTGCTGATGATACGCAAGTAAAAGTAAGAATTACATCTGTTTTAGGTGATATTAAGTATGATCAACCAAACTATTATTATGAAAAAGATGATACTATTGAAATTAAAACATTAGGAATTAGTACAGCTGATGTTGCTTCTAATTCTTGGATTTTTAATGCTGCAACTTCATATAAAGTAGAAAAAATAACTAAAATTAATGAAACTGCCTTTAGGTATAGAATTGTTCTCGATAATAATCATATTTTTAAGGTAGGAGATACTCTTACTGTTACCGCATCAGGATATAGTGGTCAATCAAAAGTTTATGGTGTTAATGGTGTAAAAAGCATTACGATTGGTGATCAAGGATCTCTTGATGAATATATTACAGGTACTCTTCCCATAACAATTAAAAAGAATATTTTAAAAGCAGATGCAGTTAAGTTTCCATCAGCTAATAAAGTAACGACTGATGTATCATCTGTTTATAAAAATAATGGTAAAGATACATTAGTAGCATCATCTTCTATTCCTTTTTATAAAGATCAAAAATTAAATGTTAAAAAGAATTTAATTACTTTTGATGGTACTTTTAGTGGAGATACCTTTAAAGTCCTTACTTCTGGTGATCATGGTTTCTATACTGGAGATATTGTTTATTACACCCCACAGAAGGTTACAAGCACCGTAGAAGACGCTGATGGTAACGAGACCATAGAGACAACAACTTTAACTGGTATTGCTCAAGAAGGAATTTATTTTGCAAAAAGATTAGCAGATACTACTTCATTAAAATTAGCTAGAAGTAGATCAGAACTTTATACTGAAGATTATATAACAACAGAAGCAATTACTGTTTCAGATAACACTATTGAATTTTGGAAATTTAAAGGTCAGGAGTTAGAAAATCATAAACTACTTAGAGAAATTAGTAATCCAGAAGATGAAGGTGGATTAATTGAAACAAAGGCAGGACAAGCATCTGGTATTTTAATAAATGGTGTTGAAATTTTAAATTATAAGTCAGTTGATTCTATTTTCTATGGAAGAGTTGAAAGTGTTGATGTTGATGGTGGAGGATCTGGATATGATGTAATAAGTCCACCTGATTTCAATATTGCTGACCCTGCTGGTATTGGTGCAACTGGAAATGTTGCTGTAAGAGGAACATTTAATGAAATTAGAGTTGTTGATACTGGATTTGATTATATTGGAAAACCCACAATCAAAATTAGTGGTGGAAATGGTAAAGATGCAACAGCCGATGTAATAACAAGGTTAGTTGATCATGATGTTAATTTTAATTCTGAAGAAAGTTTTGGATTGGTCAATTTAACGACCAATACTATTGGATTTAGCACATATCATAAGTTTAGAGATTATGAAAAAGTAATATATCAACCGAATGGTCAAGTTCCTATTACAGGCCTTTCAACAGGAGCAGAATATTATATTGATATTCAAAATGCAACTAGTGTAAAACTTTATAAGTCAAAAGATGAAGCTGTTAATCAAATTAATGTAATAGACCTTACTGGTTATGGTGAAGGTAGACATACACTGTCTGCAGAAACTAAAAAAGCAGTTGTTAGTTCCATTCAAGTTACTAATGAAGGATCTGGTTATGAAAATAAGAAAACAGCAGTTGTTGGATTAACTACAGCTTTAGATAGGATTACTGTTGAAAGGCATGGATATAATTCTGGTGAATTGGTAACTTATTCTACTGCAGGAACAGTAATTGGTGGATTGACTGATGGAAGTAATTATTATCTCACAAAAATAGATGATAATACATTTAAACTATCTGAAGTAGGTCCATCAGGAAAAGAGAAGTTTTATTATAACACAAGACAGTATATCAATTTAACAAGCACAGGATCTGCTTTAGATGCACATTATTTTAATTACACTACAATTTCTGTTGAATTATCTGGTAGAGTTGGCATTTCTTCTGTAGGAACTCAAACGTTTAAAGCTATTTTACAACCAATTGTTAGGGGTGAAATTGTATCAGTGAATTTATCCAGTAAAGGTTCTGGATATGGTTCTGCTGAAATTATGAATCTTCATAAAGAACCAGAAGCTTCTATTGATATTGGAGATTTAATTGAGGTTACTCCGGTAATTGTTAATGGTGCAGTTATTGAAGTATTAGTTAATAGAAAAGGATCTAACATTACAGCACCACCAACAATTGAAATTGAAGGTGGAGATGGTTTAGTAATAACACCTGTTATTGAAAACAAAGAAGTTACTAAAATCAATGTTATTGAAGGTGGTTCAAATTTTGTTGAAGGCACCACCACTACCAGAATTACATATCCTGGAGATGATGCTGTTTTTAGAGCAACGTTGCAGAAATGGACAGTTAATCAATTTGAAAAGAATTATGGATTCATTACAGATGATGATGGATTTATTGATGATGGATTAAATGATGATTATGGTTTGCAATATGTTCACCTTTATGCACCAAGAAAATTAAGAGAAATTTTATATGCAACTGATCAATCGGGCAATAGTCTTTATAATAGTCCTGATTTAATTATTGATAATGGATCTGAAAAAGAATCTACAAAACATTCTCCTATTATTGGATGGTCTTATGATGGAAATCCAATCTATGGTCCATATGGATATTCTAAAGTTGATGGAGGTGTTATTACACAAATGCTTTCTGGATATCAATTTGGAAATCCAGAAAATAGACCATCAATTAATACTTACAAGTCAGGATTCTTTGTAGAAGATTATGTTCATATTCCTTCTTCAAGTGAATCTGTTCTTGATGAAAATAATGGAAGATTTTGTGTAACACCAGAATTTCCAAAAGGAACATATGCTTATTTTGCTACTATTGATCCTGCACTTCCAGACTCTAGTGGAGTGTTCGTTAATTTTAAAAGACCAATATTTCCTTATTTAATTGGTGATAAGTTCCATTCAAAACCAAATAAATTTAATTTTACAAAAAATTCCAACCAAGATGAATATGATATTCAAAATAGTCCATGGTTAAGAAATACTCATGTATATAATTTCCTAAGTCCAACAAAGTCATATGAGTATTTGGATCTTCCATATAAAATGAAGAAGACTCAAATATCTGATGTTTCCTTTGCTTCTCCAGGGAGAATAGATTCTGTTGGTATTGTTACTGGAGGAACCAATTATAAAGTAGATGATAGTGTTGATTTTGATAATAATGGAACAAGTGGTTTTGGTGCTGATGTAAAAGTATCTAAAGTTGGTGGTAAGAATGTTACTTCTATCAGTTGTGCAACTACTTCTATTAATTTAATTGAAGTAGTGCCTACTAAGAAGAGTGGTCAGTATGCTTTCTATGCTCCAACTCCACATAATTTTAAAAATGCTGAAATAATTTCCATTGCTGGTTTAAGTACAACAGCTGCAAAACTTTCTGGAGATTATAGTATTGGTATTACTACTTCTGTTCATGTTTTAACTGCTGGTGTAGGAACTACTGGTGCAACAGGAATAGTTACCTATTTCTCCATTTATGGTAATTTAGATTCTGATTTTATTAAACCAAATAATGTTTTAGCTGTTGGTATAGGAACAACTGCCGAAAAAGTTAAGGTTCTGAATATTGATAAGGTATCTAATAGATTAAGAGTCTTAAGAGCAGTAGAAGGAACAACTGCTGTTGCACAGACTGCAACAAGTATTCTTTATGAAGATCAAAGGAAATTTACAGTTACGGTTGGTTATAAGACTTCCTTTAATTTCCAACTTAATAGAGAACTTTATTTTAATCCAGTTGATACTCTTGGAATAGGAACACTTTCTGGTGTAGGTGTTGGTTATACTATAACATTTACAAATCCGGGAGCTGGTATTACTAGTAAGTTTGTCCCAACACAAACACTTTATTTACCAGATCATGGACTGAATACTAATGATGAATTGGTTTATAGTTTGAATGATGGAACTGCTATTGGCGTTTCAACTAATGGATCTGCTGCTTTAACTTTAAGTGATCAGCAAAAACTTTATGCTGCAAAAGTAAATGATAATATTATTGGTCTTTCAACAGTAAGAGTTGGAATGGCATCAACCGGTGTATTTGCTGGTATTGGTTCAACCGCAGCATCTTTAGGATTATTGTATTTTACTAGTGTAGGAACTGGTGATAATCATAGTCTTAAGACAAATTATGATAATGTAATTACTGTATCATCTTATAAGAATACAGTAACTGTAACCACTGCGGAAACTCATAGTCTTGGTATTTCTGATAATGTTTATGTTGATGTGAAACCATCCATTTTAGTTTCTAAAACAGTTTCGTATAATGATGAAAATAGAAGAATTGTAATTGATAAGAGAACTATTGCAGCCAGTGATATAAATGTAACAACTAATGAAGTTACCATATCAGATCACAGATTTGCATTGGGTCAAAAGTTGATTTACAATTCAGCAACTCCTTCTGGTGGTCTTACGAATGAAAAATTCTATTATGCAGTAATTGTTAATAAAGATACGATTAAATTATCTGAATCTTATTATGATGCAACAAGTGCTGTACCTACAATTGTTGATATTACAAGTGCTACAGGTGGTTTCTTATCTCCAGTAAATCCACCAATTAAACTTTATAAAGATGCTCCGGTTGTCTTTAATCTTTCAGATTCTTCATTGGTTTATACAAAAAATGCTATTCAATATCCAGCATTTACATTTGAATTTTTTGAAGATGCGGATCAAGAGAGAATATTTGATAAAACAGAAGAATCATCTACTTTTGAGGTAATTAGATCAGGAACAATTGGTGTTGATGGTCAAGTTACGTTAGTTGTTGATTCTACTCTTCCAAAACAACTTTATTATAATCTGGTTCCAATTTCAACTGATCAACTTCCAATTGAAAAGCTTCAAATTAGTATTGATGATGAAGTAAAGGCAAATAATGAGATAGAAATTGTAGATAGTGTATACAGTGGAAAGCAGACTGTTTCAATTGGTGCAACAAATACATTTACATATTTTATTTCAGAAGTTCCTGAAAGTTTGTCCTATACTCAAAGTAATGCAAATATTAAGTATTCTACAGATTCTTCTTCTGGAATTGGATCCATTGTTGATTTGAAAGTTTATAACAGAGGTAATAATTATTACAAATTACCCAAAATTAATGGCATTTTCAAAAGGACTACAGTAAATGATTCTACGATTGGAATAGGTTCAAATGCCGTTCTTAATGTTGTAAGTAATGAGATCGGTATTATTAAGAGAACTAAATTGAAAGATGTTGGTTTTGATTATCCTTCTGATAAGACTTTAAGACCTACTGCAAAACTTCCTGAAATAGTTAAAATTGATAATCTTGCAATTTTTGATTCTATCGGAGTTACTTCTGCTGGTAGAGGATATGGTCCTACACCTAAAGTCATTGTTTTTGATGGTCAAAGTGGTGAGCAAATGATTGAAGTTGATTTGCTTTTTGAAAAGGGTGCCAGAGATCTTAAAGTTCTTAAAAATACTTATGGAATTAATGATGTTGAACCAAGATTACTTCCAATTAATAACTCTAATGGTGTAGGAATTCAAACAATTACATTCAATACTACTACTCAGGACGCATCCATTACTTTAGCTACTGGATTTAGTACTGTAAATTCATTCCCATTCTCTATTGGTGATGAAATTATGATTGAGAATGTTAGTGTTGGTATTGCATCAACAGCTGCAAATGGTGATGTTGTGACTGTCAATACTGGAAAAGGATATAATACTGATCTTTATAATTATCAACTGTTTACAGTATCTGGTATTGATGAAAATCTTGGTGGAATTGGTTTTGTAACCTTTAGTATGAGTAATTTCCTGGAAGCAGGTGAAATTCCCGGAAACTTTAATCCACAAAAATCTTCTGGTAGAGTTATTCCTAAAAAAGATTTCCCAATATTTGATATTACCCTTACAACTACACATTTCTTAAAAGGTGAAGGAATTATCTCTTTAGATGATAGTACTGTTACAGGAACTGTTGAAAGATGGGATAGTGAGACTGGATATCTCAAAATTCAAACAAATAAAGATTTTGTTGTTGGTCATGTAATTGAAGGAACTTCCTCAAAAACTAGAGGAAGAATATCTGCAACTAAGAATTTTACTGCCACTTATAATCTTGAAGCTAAATCAAAAGTTGAATCTGGTTGGGAAGAAAGAACAGGATTTTTAAATTTAAATAGTCAGGTTATTCAAGATGGTGATTATTATCAGAAATTCTCCTATGCATTGAAATCTACTATTGATATGGCAAAATGGGATGATGTAGTAAGTGCATTAAACCATACAGCAGGGTTTAAGAAGTTTTCTAATTTACAAGTTGAATCAGTACCTATTAATGATGCAGTTGTTGGAGTGGGGTCAACTTTAAGTACGGTTGATCTTGTTACTGATTTTTATGATGTTGTTGATACTAATTGTGTTTATAATTTTGATTTAGCTACAGAAAATAATAAGAATGATACACTTTCTGATCAAGTTGTACTTCAAAGTCAAATATTAACAGATTACTCAGAATCTATTGGCAATAGAGTTCTTTCTATTGATGATTTTAGTTCAGAATTTAATAGTAATCCAAGAGCAACAAGATATAGTAATATTGCACGTTTTACAAACCTTGATGCAAATGCTCATAAGTTCATAACTTATGTTCAAGATCGTAGATATACATATGAGCGTCAAATGATGATTTTGACTCTTTTACATGATGATTCTGGATTTGGTTATATGAACCAATATGCTAGACTTGATACTGTATCTGATTTAGGATCTTTTGATTATGGTCTTGATGGACTTGATGGTGTTATTCAATTCCTTCCAAACAAGTATTCTGTAAATGACTATAATGTTTTTACTCTATCATATAATATTAATGATTTGGTAGTAGGAACAGGATCTTCTCAGTTTGGTGGAGTTAGGATAGCTACAGCAAGTACTGCAGTGGCTACAGGAGTTGGAACTGGTTCAACCACTCGTTTTGTAAGTATTGCTAATACCTATACTTCAGGAAAAGTTCTATTTGAATTTAAGACAACTTCTGGAGATTATGAATTTAATGAACTGACTTTTGTACATGATGGAACCACAGTAGATTTGCAAGAATATGGTAGATTAACTAACTTAAATGAACTTGATGATGCTGCATCTGGTTTAGGAACATATCATCCTTATATTTCAGGCAGTAATGTTGTAATTGATTTTATTCCTAACGTTTCTACTGCTGCTTCTATTAATGCAATAACAGTTGGTATGGGTAATACTGCTGGAATTGGTTCCTTTGCCTTTAATCATGCATTAGTCGGTAGTGAGTATTGGAATATTCCAGCATCTGGTTCTCCAACAGCACATTCAGTAGGAGAATATCCAGATCGTTATGATGGTGCTTATATTATTGCTCAAGCTACTGATACAACTAATAACGTTACAGTAATTTCTGAAATAATGTTATGTGATACTGGTAATGATGTTCACATGACTGAATGGGGAGATCTTAGAGTTGGTGCTACTGGTAGTTTTGTTGGTGTTGGAACCTTTGGTGCTACTTATAACGCTACTACTGGTTTAACAGCATTGAAGTTTACTCCAAATGCTAGTGTAGATGTAGAAGTTAGAACATTCTACAATTATATGCGTTTTGAAGATGATATTGGAGCAGCTGATAATCCAATTACGCTTGAATTTACTAATGCCTGGATGGATTCACAGTACGGTACATATAAAGGAACTGAAGTTGATGTTAAGAGGGCATTTAACTTAACACATGATACATATCAGATTTTTGAAAGATATTTTGACGGATCAGATGGAACTATTGTTGGTACAGATGGTGAGAATGTAATTTTAGATGACTTATCACTCTATTTGGATGGAAGAAATATTAGTGGTACTACTACTTGGATTGATTCTAGTAGTGAAGGTAATGACGCAACATTAACTAATATTGTTACAGCAGATATTTTATATGGAGAAGGTGGTAAAGAATTAGGATTTGATTTTGACAGTGCACATGGTGAAGTTCCTGATGATGGGTCTGATTTTGATTTTACTGGAGATTTTACCATTGAAGCTTGGGTTAGACCAACATCATTTGCGCCTGGTGGTGGAGCAAATCAACACATAATTGCTGCTGGATGGGGTATTAGTGTTCCTGATAATACATTCACACTTTATATTGATTCTGGATATACTGATAGTGGTCAAGGAACCCTCGTATTTAAAGCAGTTAATGGTGCTTTGGATACTTCAGGAGATTTTCCTGCAAAAGCAACATTAAATGAATGGCAGTATATTGCAGTTAGTAGAATTGGAACAACTGTTTATAGTTATCTTAATGGAGAAGCAGGTTCAACCACTCAAACTTATGCCGGTTCTATTGAAACAACACAATCAAGAGTATTAATTGGTAAGTCTGAAATTGGAACTGCCGGAACAATGGATATTGGTGTAGTTAGAGTATATAAAGATAAAGGATTGGATTTATCTGAAGTTGAAAGGAATTATTCTACACAGAGAGGAAGATTTTTCCCTGAATATGCAATTTCTAATAATTTCACTGAAAATGCTATTACTATTCCCAATCATTTCTTTGTTACTGGTGAAGAATTGGTATATTCCAATCCAGGAACAGGTACAACACAAAATATTGGAATAGTAACTACTACAGTACCTAGTATTGGATCTACTGATAGATTACCAAGTTCTGTTTTTGCTATTAAGGTTGATTCTAATAAGATTAAACTTGCATCAACTGCGGAAAATGCTTTAAAAGTTATTCCAACTGTGCTTGATATTTCTCATGTTGGTATTGGTACTTCTCATACGTTTACTGCAAAAAATCAGAATGAAAAATGTATAGTTGCATTGGATAACTATCTCCAATCTCCTATTGTTGGAACATCTGTAACAACTTCTTTGACACTACCAGCTTTAGATACTGAAGATATTATACATTTGGTGGGAATTACATCAATTTATGGTAATGATTTGGTTAAAATTGGTGATGAAGTTATGAAGGTTCAGGCAGTTGGAGTAGGAACTTATACAAATGCATTACGTGTTCAAAGACCTTGGATGGGAACTGTAGCTGTTGGTCATGATACTGGTGCTCAAGTTCAGAAAATTTCTGGAAATTATAATATTGTTGGTAATTTCCTTAACTTTGTTGAAGCACCTTATGGTGGTATTCCACTTTCTACTACTACAAATGCACCATATGATAGAGATTGGGTTGGAATTACTACCAGTTCTGTTTTCCAAGGAAGATCCTTTATGAGATCTGGAACTCCTGGTGGTTCTAATGAGGCATATAGTAAGAACTATCTATTGGATGATATTTCAGATGACTTTAATGGTCTTGAGACTACATTTACTTTAAAGCAAGATTCTGCGAATATTACTGGAATTGAGAATGAAAATGCTGTTATATTGGTTAATGATATCTTCCAGATTCCAGGACTTGCAAATGATTATACAATGAATGAACAAGCTGGAATTACTTCAGCAATCTTTAGTGATTCTTATGGTGCTAGTATACTTGGTGCTGATGTTAACAAATCAAACCTTCCAATTGGTGGTGTAATCGTTACGGTAGGATCTTCTGAAGGAAGCGCTTATCAACCTCTCATAGGTGCTGGAGCAACGATAACCGTTGGTTCAGGTGGAACTATATCTGCAATCACAATTGGCAGCACTGGGTCCGGTTATAGAGCAGATTACAACTATGAAATTCTAACAGACGTTACTACAGCAATTCCTGCTTCATCAAATATTATTACTCTTGATAACAAGAATAGTGTATTTGGAAAACTTCAATTACTTGGTTATGGTAGTACTTGTACAATTGGAATTGGTACATATATCAAACCAACGAATATTACTTCTATAGGTACAACATCAGTAACAATTGGAGTTTCAAGTGCAAGTGACTATGAAATTGCTGCTGGTACTGCTGTCTTGATTAAGATTATTGCTCCACAAGTTGGTGTTGCAAATATTGGTATTGTAACAGGAACTGATCCATCTAATGATAACGTTATCACACATATTGGATTCACTACTATTAAAGATGGTTTTGTTTCAACAGCATGTTCTATAACCAATACAGACACTGGATTCTCTACAACCAAAACATATGAAGCGGTAGTTGATAGTCCTCTCTCTTATTCTGGTGTTCCTTTGATTTATCAAACAGATGGCGTATCGACTCCAGTAGGAACTGGAACTGAAGGTAAGGTTGATATTTTTGTTAGTGCAACTACGAAGGTTTCTGATTTCACTCTTGTAAATACTGGATATGGTTACAAACCAAATGATAATCTTACTGTTCCTACAGGTGGTATTACTGGAATTCCAACTGATGCAACAGCATCGAAGTTGGAGAGATTTACTTTAACTCTTGAAAAGACATTTACTGATAAATTTGCTGGATGGGCTATTGGTCAACTTCAACCTCTTGATGATATTAGTGATCAATTTGATGGAACAACTACAGATTTCCAATTAAGAGTTAATAGTGTAGTTACTTCCATTAAAGCATCCAAAGGATCAAATATTAATATTCAAGATGTATTACTTGTATTCTATAATAATATTCTACAGGTTCCTGGTGAGGGTTATATATTCCCAGGTGGTAGTACAATTATTTTTGGAGAGGCTCCTAAGTCTGGTGATAAAGTAAGTATTATATTTTATAAAGGAAGCGGTGGTCTTGATGTTGTTGATGTTGATATTCTTGAAACGGTAAAAGAGGGTGATACTTTACAACTTAATAATGATCCTTTACAAGGTCAAGATGAGAATTTCCAGGAAGATCCAAGAATTGTGATGAGTATAGATTCTACTGATGTAGTATCAACTAACCCATATTTTGGTCCTGGAAATATTAATGATATTCAACTGAAGCGTCCAATGAATTGGTGCAGACAGACTGAAGATATGATTCTTAATGGTAAGAGAGTTGCTAAAGATCGTGCTTTATATGAGGCATCTATCTATCCAAATACTAATGTTATTCAAACTGTTGGTGTTGGATCTACTACCATCTATGTTGAAAGTGTAAGACCACTCTTTAATGCTCAAAATGAAAATGATCTTTCACTATCATTCCAAAAAGAGATAGTTCTTGTTTCTCAGGACAGTAGAGTTGCTGCTTCTGCTACGGCTACTGTGTCTGCTGGTAATACAATTTCTGCAGTTACACTTACTGATGGTGGAGTTGGTTATTCTACTAATCCTGTTGTAATTCTTGGAAATCCAGTTGGTGTTGGAACTAGTAATAGAGCAACTGCTAGAGCATATATCAGTAATGCTGGTATAGTTACGGGTATTACAATGACTGGACCTGGAACTGGATATACTTCTGTACCACAAGTCTTAATGACACCACCTCCTGTTTTGGATGAGAAGATTAGTTCTGGAGTGGAATATAGTGGTGATTTTGGATTGATTGTTGGTGTTGGAACAACTGCCGTAACTGGGATTGCATCTACAGCACTTATATTTGAACTATTGATTCCAGAAAATTCTATTATGAGAGATACAGTTATTACTGGAACTGCAGTCACTATAAGTGGTATAAGCACAAATGATTATTTTGTCTATAGAGAATCTAATATTGGTAATCCAGTAACTTCTTTGGATGCTAGTGGAACTGTTGTTGGTGTTGGAACAACTTCTCTTGATAATGTTTATAAGGCATTAAAAGCTGAAACAGTTAAAGAATTTGTTTATGGTGTTGGAGATGTGTTCATTAGAAAAATTACTGTTGGTGTAAGCACTTATAATGGATACGTTTTTGGTGAAACTGATACTTTTGATAGTATGGTTCAAACTTTTGATTCTACAACCACTTCTTTTGATAATTTTGTCTTCCGTAATTATTATGGAGTTTATAGTTGGGGTAAAATTGATTGTGATGCAAGAACAGCAACACAAGAGTTTCCATTCTATAATCAAAATGGAGTAACTGGAATTTCTACTTCTGCGTATGTCAGAAGAAATGTACCTTTGAAATATAGAGACTATCTCGCTTAAAAATCTAAATAACTAGTAAAAGGTCTATTAACCAATGGCAAAGTTAGGAATAAATACAGGATCCGCTCCTAATGATGGAACAGGCGATGGATTGCGAGTTGGTGGCGGAAAAGTTAACACCAACTTTGATGAAGTTTATGCTGCTATAGGTGATGGTACTACTTTAAGAATTGGTACAGGCAGTACATGTGCTATTACTATAGGAGAATCATTTGTTGGAATTGGTAGCACTATTCCTGCTCATTTATTAGATGTAAGAGGTGGAATAGGTGCTACAAATATTAGTATAAGTGGTATTGCTACTGTTGTGGATCTTCGTGGTGTAACTGCCATAGATGCCACTACAACAGCAACCATTGAAGCTGCAACAGCAGCAATGCCTAATCAATTTGAATATATTAATGTTACCGGAATGGGTACCATTAATAATCTGAATGTATCAGGTGTTTCTACTCTTGGTATTGCAACAGCAACAAATTTTAGCGTATCTGGTGTTACTACATTTAATCAGGACGTACAATTCCCTGGTGCTTCATATAATGTTCTATGGGATCAAGCAACAAGTAAATTTAAGTTTGATGATTCTGCCAAATGTGTATTTGGTAGTGCATCTGGTGGAGATTTGTTGATATACCATACTGGTGGTAATAGCACTATAAAAAATGAAACAGGTGAATTTAGAATTGTTGGTAATGATATAAGATTACAAACTCAAAATGGTAGTGAAGATTACCTTTTAGCTGTTGATGGTGGATCTGTATCCATATTTTATGATCATGGCAAGAAATTAGAAACTACTGTTTCTGGTGTAAATATTACTGGTATTGTAACTGCTGATAATGCAAATGTTGCTGGTGTAGTAACTGCTACTAGTTTTACTGGTAGTGGATCTGGACTTACTGGTATAGAGGCAGGTTTAGATGCCTTCTCTGCTGGTATGTTCAGCATGTGATAAATAACTAAAAACTATAAACTAATGGCATTACAGAAGACTAGATTACAAGATATCATTAAAATCACAGGAGTAGCTAATCAGGCTGTTGGTCTTGTTACTGGTGGAGTATCTCCAACTCCTGTTGGAATTGCTTCTACCTGTTATGTTAAAAGTGTGGTGATGCATAATCCAACTTCTTTTGCTTCTACGATTTCTTTGTATTATGAAGCGGCTACTAGTCCCGCATCAAATCCTCCAGCTGAAGCAGATCAGTTTTATCATCAAACACTTTCTGCTAATGAGACTCAAATTTTAGAACTTAATTATCCATTGGTTTTTACACATCATGATACATTAAGTGCTGTTGTTGGAATTGCGTCAACTGCAAATATTATGGTTCTTGGGGATATTGAGAGGACCGTTTAATGGGAATTAGATCCACATTAGGTAAAAATTTAAGTAGTTTTTTAAGTGTTAATAATACTTCTGATATTGGCACTACAGCAGATAATGTTCTTCCGATATTAGCAAGTGGTGGTACAGGAATTCAAACTACAGGTAAGGATGGAACAGTCACTAATTATCATGTATTTACAGAACCAGGTCATTTTCGTTTAGGTCCTGCAGCAGTAGGAACTGGAAAAACTTTTACTGTTTTAGTTGTTGCTGGTGGTGGTTCTGGTGGTGGTTCATATTATGGTGGCGGTGGTGGTGCTGGTGAAGTTGTTTATGGTCCTGCAGTTACATTTGATCTTTCTAATGGATATGAGTATAAAGTAGACGTTGGTGAAGGAGCATCGGCTGTAATTTGCAATCAAACTACTGGTGAGTATGATCCTGGTGTGAATGGTGGCGATTCTAGATTTTACCCTACAATTAATTACACATCAAGTAGACTTAATGATAAAATTATAGGAATAGTAACAAATTACCAATCTAATGTTGGATTAGCATCTACTGGAGTTATAGCTCTTGGTGGCGGCGGTGGTGGTACTTATAGTAGCATTAGTTATGAATATGGAAATCATGGTGGTTCTGGAGGAGGAACCTCATATTATAAAACAGAACAGATTGCTCCAGCAAGAACCCCTAAGGCAGGTGGTAGAGGATATAACCATCAATACACTTATTATGGAAATTCTTCTGATCCTGGAGGAAATTTTTGTCATGGTGGTGGTGGTGCCGGTGCTGTAGGTGCTGATAATGTTGGTGGTCCTGGATATCCTTTTGATGACTTTGGTGATTTATATGTTGGTCCTTCTATTCCTGCTCCAGTTCGAGATTATTGGATTCCTGAAGTAAACCCCGGGGGTTTATATGGTGGTGGTGGAGGAGGTGCTCAGTATGGGATGCCTACTTTTGGAGCTGGTGGAGCTGGTGGCGGTGGCGATGGCGGTGGCGACACCAGGGATGGAATACCTGGAGTTGATTATACTGGCGGCGGTGGAGGCGGTATGCAAAATCCTGGACAAAATGGTGGCGCT
>Ga0315316_10000950_pt1 | contig 19693 bp, 22 predicted proteins | sample M160m3416metaG_FD_203702 | JGI IMG/M metagenome (GOLD analysis project Ga0315316, IMG submission 203702) | Ammonia-oxidizing marine archaeal communities from Monterey Bay, California, United States - M1 60m 3416 | ecosystem: Environmental > Aquatic > Marine > Intertidal zone | place: USA... | reverse complement strand
CAGCAAGTTTTCTTACTATGGTAGTTTTACCTGAACAAGGTAATCCAGTCATCCATAAACAAAAGGCCATTGTTAATGGCGAGAAATTACCGTTTAAGAATGTTATTTTGCCCAAGTTTGAGATTCTAAATATGTGATATCCTCTAAAAGAGAGGTGACCTTTTCTGTGATCGCAGAAATTGATTGGAACTGTTCAAACATTTCCTGCTCCTCTTCTCTTGATAAAATCTCTTTTTCTGCTTTTTCAAAAAATTGTTCTTCTTTTTGCATATGATCTATTAGGAATATGGAATATGTTCTAAGAAATCTAGCAACTGGTTCTCGTTTGTCTTCTCCATCTTTCCAAAGTTTAAGATTTTTTGAAATTTGTTTTGCAATATTTCTACTAAATTCATGCTCAATGAGTAAAGCTCGAATTTCCTTGTTGAGATGATCATATGATGCAACACATGGAAAATAGGAACCTTCTTCTCTTGTAAAATGCACAGAGTCTAAAAATTCTGCAATTAGAAAATTAATCTTATCAATGTCAGAAAATGGAATGTCTACCCCAGCGTACAATGCTTTGTATGATTTTGTAATTACTTTTTCAAGACGCATTATGTCTTGATGTTCTTTTCGTAAAAACTCACTGGCACTCATAATTCTACTTTTTTGATTTGGAGAATATGGACCTTATTTTTTCTTTGTAAATATCAAGTTCCATTTTTAGATTTTGTACCACTTCGTCAGATTTTTCGCCCATAGAAATTATAGAAAATTTAGATTTTTAAAGAGATCTATACACCTAGTGCTTCTACTTTTGAGATATCTAGATTGACTTTATCTCCAACAGACAAGCCTAGTTGTTTGTATTCGTGCATGTCTAGTTTGAGTGATGTTGTTCCTGGTGCTCCGCCACCCATCATGCCCATTCCTCCACCTGCAATCATTTTGTTGAGATTTTTCATCATGTCATCCATATTGGAAAATCCCATTACATTTGTTGTAGATGGATTTGGAGGTTGGTTTCCTTCTGTCATGTCTTTTGCTAGAGAAAGAGTGACTAGAACATATGGAGCACCATCAGGTGCTGCATCAATTCTCATAACTACAAATTCTTTTCTCATATCATATCACCAATAAAATCCATATTTTAACTATTCATGTTTTTCATTTTTTGTTCTTTAATTTGATTTAGTTCGTCTTCAAAAAAGAATTTGTCCTCAAATGCAGGTTTCAAGTCATCAAGCCATATTGCATTTTCATCATATTTTGCAAAGAATGGGCGATTTACCCACTCCGGATTTCTTCCTTGAAGCATTCTCAATACAATAACTTTAGTTCCATTAACTTCTGCAACTCCATCAACCTGAACTTTTCCAGGAGTTGCGGACATGCTTGGACCCCTAACTGTTCTTGCCAATCCACTTACTTTCTGAATAGCCTGTTGGAAAATTTCATGTGCTTTGACTAGAGATATACCAAAGTAATGTTGTGCACCAGTGTCTCTTACAACAAACATGTAGTATGGAATACATCCAAGTTCGACTTGTTTTTGCCACATTTGAGCCCACATATCTGCATCATCATTAATGTTAGTTAAAAGAGGTGATTGAGTTCTAATTTGTGCACCAGTTTCACGGACTTTTTCTATTGCAAGTTTAACTGAATTAGTTTTTAGTTCTGTCAAATGATTGAAATGGCCCATTAGTGCCAGATGTATTCCTTTTGATTTTACACGTCTAAAAGTTTCAAGTGTTTCTTCATGATCGTTATCTGAGGTAAATTTGTATGGCCAATATGACAAAGCCTTCGTTCCAATTCTAATTGTTTTAAGATTTGGTAAATCAGCATCTAATATTTTATCAATATATGTAGCAAATAGACTTGCTTTCATGATCATTGGGTCTCCACCAGTAAACAAAATATCTGAAATTTCAGGATGTTCTTTTACATATTGAGCTAAATCATCACCTTCTTTCATTGCAAATTTCATTTCATCCATACCAACAAATTGTGGCCATCTGAAACAAAAGCTACAATATGCATGACAAGTTTGCCCTTGACTAGGGAAAAAGAGAGTGGTTTCTTTGTATTTGTGTTGCATTCCATAAAGTTTAGTTCCATCTTTTAGCATTGGAACATTTAGTTCCATTTGACCTGCAGGATGTGGGTTTAATTCTAATCTAATTTTATTTGCTGTTTCTTGAATTTCTTTTCTATCAGGATTATTTTTCAAAATTGAAGCCATCATTTCATAATGTTCTGTTTTTAGCATATGTTTTTGTGGAAATGTTAGATTAAACATTGAATCTCCAGGTACATTATTCCAATCAATTAATTGCTCAATTACGTAGTTGTTTGCCTTGAAAGGTAGAACATTTCCAACCACTTCCATCTCAAAAATTTGCTCTTCTGAGAAATTTTCAAGTTGTGGAAGTTTTCTTAGGTTTGCAAGAGTAACTGATTGAAGTAAGGGTGAAGAATCCACCGTCCAAATAGATTCCTGTTGATTGGTTTGAACCATTCCATAATTATGGTAAATCCTCTGTTAAACTTTAGGATCTGTGTTTTACAGAGAAATTGTGCCTAGAAGGGCATTATTTGAAAAAAATTGACAGTTTTTTGAAAACTTGACGACAAATCTACTAACTTAAGTTTAGGATTCTCAAAAAATATTAGAGATGGCAGAAGAAATTAGTGAAATTTCAGTTGGTCAGTTTGATACAGTATCACAGTTGATCGCATCTTCGCTATCCTTACAATTAGCTGTAATTGGATTAATAATTGGAATTATTGTAATCAGTGTAGTTTATAGAAAATTTTCGTTTTGGATAAAAACGCAAAAATTTAACCATACAAAACCACACGTTGCAAGATTTGCAAGAAAAATAATCTTACCATTTTTGGCAATTGCTTTAATCTCATCTGTTAATATGTACATTCAAGTTTTTGAATTATTTGATGAAGAGTCAACAGTTATTCAAATAGAGGGAGAACTAGCACCTAGTGAAATTTTTGCAAAAATGTTAAACACATTGAATATTTTGGTAATAGGATATACAATTTCACAATTAGTTCCAATAGCATTAACAAAACGTGATAGTTCTCGTCTTGAGCGTGAAGATTTTGAATCTTGGCGAGAAATGAGAGGATTTCCAGATGATGAAGGAGATTTATTTCATAAATTATACAAATGGATTCCACCAAAACAAAAACCAGATGATCTAACAGAAGAAGAATTTAATAGCTATTTACAAACTGGAGAAGGAATCCTGTACTTGGAAAATTTTCGTACATCAAGAGGAGCTCCAATTGGAAGTTATGAAAAAAATATCAAAGAACCATATGAAAAGTGGAAAAAATCTGAACGTAAAAAATATGAATTATACTTTGAATCTTGCATAACTGGAAATAATATATCTGGAAGGAAATTATTTCCAGGCGTATTACCTGAGGAGATTTATCCTATAGATATTTGGAGAGAACAGAAAAGAAACGCAGGTTATGAATCAATAATTTCAGGAAATAAACCACCTGGACACTCACGTAAACAAAAAGAAGGCGTCCCAAAATCTGCAAAACAAGTTTTACCAATTTTAATTTTTGTTGGAGTATTAGTTGGAGTAGTATCATGGTGGGAAGTAGATTTAATAGTTTTAGCAACTGCAACAGGAGGACTTGCGTTTGGTGTAGGATTAGCGCTAAAGGAAACATTAGAAAATTACTTTTCATATATTCTTATCAGAAAAGATAAAGTTGTCAAAGAGGGAGATAGAATACAGTTACAAAGCGGATACAATGGATATGTACATAAAATTACACCTAGAGTGACATACATTCGTCATGGCTTGAATGAATCAGTCGCAATAATTCCTACACGACAACTAGTTAGTGCAGAAATTATCAACTATACAAAAGAAATCAAACTTGTTCCTGCAGTGGTAAATGTTGGTGTTTCATATTTGAATAATCCAAGACAAGTCACATCAATTCTAGTTAAAGTTGGTAAACGTGCAATGATAGAAGCAATAGATGCAAGAGGAAGACATCTTGTTAGACAAAATAGATGTCCATACGTTGAGGAAAACAAACCAAGTTGTGGATGTGATAAAGACATTCACGTAGATGTAACACAACCTGTTGTAAGATTTGACAAATTCAACGATTCATCTTTGGATTTTTCAATGTGGGTTTACGTTAGAGATTATGGTGCACAGTTCAAGACAAAAAGCGATATGCGTCTAATCATGTATGAAGAATTTAAGAAATACGATATTAGAATTCCATGGCCAATTCGAACTGTTTACCAAGGTGATGAAAAACGTGAAGAGCAAGAAATCAATCAGCTTGATACTCAACGTAATGAGGTAATGGATGAGTATGGTATGGGCGATTTGGGTCGTGGCGAATCTTCAGATGAATAGTAATCATTAATTTATTCAAAAATTTGTTTTCAAATAATGAGAGAAGATATTAAATTTATTTTAAAAAATTCAATAATTTTTGCTGGGATTTCATTTGGTTTTTCAGTAATTGGCGGATTATTTCCTGACAGTGAACATACATTCGTGATTGGGAATCCTTTTCTGGTCAGTGGGATTACGATCGAGCATATTATTGGTCATATTTTTTGGGGAGCAGTAATTGGACTTGGAACTTTAAGTATACGATATATAATAATGGGTGGAAGTTTTGCAATTTTGTTAGATGCAGATCATTTACTACAATTTTTAGATATCGAGATAGTTTCAAGAATGAGTCATTCTATTCCATTTGCAATTATTGCTGCAGTAGTATTTTTTATAATTCTACGAGGAAAGGATATGAGAATTGCTGCAGTAGTATTTGGAGCCATACTATCACACATTGCATTTGATGTATTTCTTGCAGACATAGTATTTGACGCAAGCACTTCATTTCCATTATTTTCACCATTTATGCTAGACAGAATAGAATTAGCAGGATTAGATTGGCTTTGGCTTGAGATTATTGGAGTATTCATTGTTGCAGTAACTAGTTATCTCTTCAAGAAAAAGGAAAATAAACTGGAAAATAATCTTACGAAAACTTAAGAATCCGTTTTGATTCGTTGATTTGATGGCAAAGTTTACAGTTATTGGGGGGTGTGGATCATCTGATTTAGCTAAAAGAATTGCTAGAAGATTAAAAGCCACATATATCAAAACTGAAAAGAAAGTTTTCCCAGATGGAGAAAGTAAAATAACAATTAATAAAATTCCAAAAAGGAGTATAGTTGTGGTGGTTCAATCAACTTATCCACCAGTTGATTCAAATCTTTTAGAATTATTGAGTATTATTTCTAAAGTTCAAAAATTTTCTTCAAAGATATATGCCATAATTCCTTACATGGGATATGCAAGACAAGATAGAGAGTTTCTTGATGGAGAAATAGTCACTATTGGAGTAGTTGGAAGATTACTAAAAGCATCAGGAGTAAAAAAAGTTCTAACAGTAGATATTCACAGTAAATTAGCATTAAAAGAGCTAAAGATTTATTCAGAAAATGTTTCAGCAATGGAAGTCTTAGTCAAACATTTTAAGAAAATGAAAATGAAAGATCCATTAGTAATATCTCCTGATTTAGGAGGTCAAATAAGAGCTAAGGAATTTGCAAATATGTTAAAAACCGATTCCATTGCATTGAAAAAACACAGAGATAGAAAAACTGGAAAAGTAAAGATCCTTTCAGAAAAGGTTGATGTGAAAGACAGGGATTTGATAATAGTAGACGATATGATTAGTACTGGAGGAAGTATTGTTAAGGCTACGAAATTTTTGAAAAAACAGAAATGTAAACGTATTTTCGTTGCATGTACACATGCATTATTAGTAAATGATGCTGCGAAAGATATCAAAAATGCAGGTGTTTCTCAGATAATTAGCACAAATACAATACCAGGTGAGTCATCAAAGGTAGACATATCAAAAGTTATTTCTGATGCATTACGTTAAAAAAATAATATTATGAAATTAATTTATCTTGGAACATCAGCTGCAGCACCAACAGTTGAACGCTCTTTAACATGTATTTGTCTTATACGTGAAAATGAGGTTCTGATGTTTGATGCTGGAGAAGGAGCACAAATTGCATATTTGAAGGCAAGTCTGCCGTGGAATAAAAAAATGAAAATATTTGTTACGCATCTTCATGGTGATCATTGTTTAGGGATTTTAGGTCTGCTTCAAACCATGTCATTACAAAAAAGAACAGAAAGTGTTGAGATTTATGGTCCAGCTGGAATTGAAGAATTCATTACAGCAAATATCAAAGTATTAAATTTTGGATTACCATTTCCAGTTTTTATAACAATTGTAAGTGAGGGTAATGTAGTAAGCGAAAAAGATTATCAGGTAAAATGTTGTGATGCACAACATGGGATTCCTGCATTTTCTTATTGTTTTGAAGAAAATGAAAGATCAGGAGTTTTTTATCCTGATAAAGCAAAAGAACTAGGAATTCCTGAAGGAAAATTATGGCAAGAGTTACAGAATGGAAAATCTGTAGAGATAGATGGTAAAAAAATAGAACCGTCACAAATAACAGGAGAAAAAAGATCAGGTAAAAAGATTGGAATTTCAGGAGATACACGTCCTACTGAAAAATTAGAAGAGTTTTTCAGAAATAGTGATTATTTGAGCTTTGATTGTACATTTTCATTTGATCTAAAGGATAGAGCAATTGAAACAAATCATTCAACTGCAAAAGAGGCAGCAGAACTGGCAAAAAATGCAAATGTAAAAAATCTAATCTTAACACATTTTTCTGCAAGATATAATGATGAATCACTTTTGTTGAATGAAGCAAAACAAATTCATGAATCGGTTATAGCTGCAAAAGATCTACTTGAAATTGAAATTTAATTTACTCTTCAAATTTTAAGAAATCAATTTCAGGAATTTCTGTTTCATCAATGGTGTTTTCAACTTGATCTGCAACATCAACTACTGTGTCTCCAGCTTTTAATGCTACATCATACAATGTATCACCTACTTGCGTTGTGTGCTCATTGTATTCTTTAATGTTAGTAGCATCTGCAATTAATGCATCAAAAATTAATGTACCAGTAGGTAATTGGCTTGTTGTTTCAGGTAAGAATAAGATTCCTCCAGCCACCAGTACTGCACCAATTATTGCTAATTGTATTTTCATATACAATCCTGTAAAAATCGATTTTTCATAACTGAGCTAAAAAAAAGTTCTCAAAATGGCTAGAAATAACTAGTTGACTAATTCGTTATAGAATCAATTACTTGTTCAATATCATTTGAGCGTAAAATTACTTTAATTGGGCCTAAAGATGATTCATTTGCTTCACTACACAATGCCACAGTGTTTACAAATGCAGCCTGTTTATTGAGATAGAACCAGGAAGAATCACTGTTACTATTATTTTTAAGAATACGCTGGTATGTTTTTTTGATATTATTTTCATGAATTGATTTTGAAATATATGATAAAATTTGAATATTGTTAGATTTTCCAGTGATATCTGAATCATTAATTTCTAATATCAAATCAGGAAAGATATTATTGATTGCAAGTTTTACTTTTTCAGGATCTTCTGAAGGATTTATTTCACAAAAAATTTGAATTGTAGTTTTTTGATTCATCATTCAATCCATTTTTGAAAAATTTTGATTGCAGAATTTACCATTTGTTCAATCGTTACATCATTATTTTCTATTGAATCATCAGCAAGAGTAATTATTTTTTGTAGCCCAACACCAATTTCACGATTATCACGTTCTTCAAATTTTTCTCTTGTTAATGGATCATCAGATCTTTTACGTTCACTTAAAAATACGAATCTTGTATCTGAAGATGCATTGACAGCTAAAAGTTTCACATTTCCAGTTTCTTTTAAAACATTAATTTCGTGTATTGAACGTACACCATCAATTATTATAATTTCATGAGTTGAATTTTGTATTGAGTTTTTGATTAATTGCGCAATTGCACCTGGACCATTTTTTTCACGTAAATCTAACATCAATTTTCCTAAATTTTCACCAGTTGGCTCTAAGTTTTGTCTTTTAGCTTCAGCTCTAACACCGTCACCAAGACTAAAAGTTTCATAACCACTTTCCTTTAATTTTGAAACAATGGTTGATTTTCCAGCACCAGGCATTCCAGTTAGACAAACAACCAATTTTGACACAGATTATTTTTGAATGACTAGTCTATGAAGGTAGCGATAAATAATTACTAATATTTTATTTTTCATGAGAGTTTTTGTAGCAGTTGAAATTTCTAAAGAAGAAGTTCTAAAAAAGATCCAAACATTTCAAAAAGATGTTCAAATTGATGCAAAACCTACAAAAATTGATCAAATCCATTTTACTTTAGAATTTTTAGGAGAAATTGATCAAGTAAAATGTAAACAAGTGAAAAATATTATAAAAAAAGTGTCATTTTCTTCCTTTGACATATCATTGAGAGGTGTAGGAGGATTTCCAAACTTAAAAAATCCACGAGTAATTTGGATTGGAATTGATAAAAATGGTGGGAAGAAATTGACTGACATAGCAAATGAAATAGGAATCAAATTAACAGCATTAGGTTTTAAAAAAAATAAAAAATTCAGACCTCATTTAACAATTTTTAGAGCAAAAAAGAAGATTAATGATATTTCAGTCATAATGAAAGAATATGAAACTGTTGAATTTGGCGTACAAACTATATCCAAAATCAAAGTAAAAAGAAGTGTTTTAAGTCCAAAAGGACCAGAGTATTCAGATTTACTAGAGGTTAATACAAAATGAAAAGCGATATTATAAAAAAATCAAAACAAACAGCAATTCCAAACAACATACTAAGAAAAAAAGTGGATAAAATTGCAAATCAGGTTTTTAGTTTAGTAAATAGAGAAGCTGGAAAACAAAAATCAGTAGTATCAGTACATTTTGGAGGTTCATATGCAAAAGAAACATGGACTCCAGAAAAAATCGATATTGATATTTTTGTAAAATTTAAAAAAACAACAACAGAAAAAAATTTTGAAGCAATTGGTAGAAAAATTGGTTTTGATTCACTGAAAAAATTCAAACCATATGTAAGATACTCAGAACATCCATTTGTTGAAGCAGACATCGATGGAGTAGGAGTTAATGTTGTGCCATGTTATGACATCAAAAAAGGAGAATGGAAAAGTGCAGCTGATAGATCAACATTCCATACAGAGTTTATGAGTGAAAAACTAACTGGTTTGATGAAAGATGACATTAGAGTTCTGAAGTGTTTTTTAAAAATTAATGGAATGTATGGTGCAGAGATTGCAAAACAAGGATTCAGTGGATATGTTTGTGAGGTTTTAGTTTACTATTTGGGTAGTTTTGAAAATGTCTTAAAGAAAATTACAAAATTACAGAATAATGAAATGATAGGAGAATCTCCAAGAAAATTCGAGTCCCCAATAGTAATAATTGATCCAATAGATAGGAATAGAAATCTTGGTGCTGCAATTTCAATCCAAAATTTAACAAATTTCATTTTAATTGCAAGAAATTTCTTAAAGAAAAATTCAATTTCATACTTTAAACCAAAGAAAAAAAGTGGAAAAGCAACACATCCAATCTCGAAAATAGTGATCATCCATTTCAAATACAAAAAAAGAAGTAATGACATAATTTATGGACAGATAAAACGAGCAGCGAGCTCAATTGAATCTCAATTAAACAAAGGAGGATTTAATGTTCTTAGAACCGATTCATTCGTTTATGATGAGAATAAAGCTTGTCTCTTATTTTTATTAGAATCATTGACAATTAACAAAGATGAAATTAGAACTGGCCCAGATGTATTTTCTAGTGAGTTTGCAAGTGAATTCATTAACATTAATGTAAAAAAGTCTCATTTAATGTGGACAGATAAAGATGGAAAATTACAATCACTTGTAAGTAGAAAATATGATAAGGTGGGGACATATCTTAATGCATTAATAAAAAATCACATGGGCGAATTAGGTATTCCAAAAGGATTAAGATCTGATTTTAAAGCTGGAGTTAGAATTATTCATGCTGGTGCAAGTAAACAACAATTTATGAAATTGTTTTGGGAAAACAAACCCGTTTTTAACAGGGCGTCTGCATTAACTAAAACAGATGACAGAGCGTTTTCAACCAATTAGCGTTTTCAATAAAGAACCTTACAAAAAAATTCTTGCATTTCCAAAACCAAGAGATGCAGAAATTAAAAAACGAATAAATGAATTAAAAAAATTAGGAGTATCTCATGTTTCTTTTACAGGACCATTACAGATTGAGAAATGTCAGATTTTAGGAAAAGGATATGCCGGGATGGTCGTACTTGCCAAACAAAACCATAAGATAGTAGCATTAAAAATTAGGCGAAATGATTCTCCGAGAAAAAATATGGTAAACGAGGCGAAATTACTCAAAATTGCAAACAAACTGGAAATTGGTCCAAAATTTATCAAAAAATCAGAAAACTTTTTGATAATGGAGTACATTGATGGTGAAAAAATTATTGATTGGGCAAAAAAATCAGAAACAAAAGCAAAAGAAATTCGTAGTGTTGTAAAAAATGTATTAAGAGAATGTTTTCTCTTAGATGATGCAGGGCTAGATCATGGGGAATTAAGTACAATAGACAAGCATGTGATAGTTAGTAAAAAACGAAATATAATAATAGATTTTGAGAGTTCTAGTATTAACAGAAAGCCTTCTAATGTTACAGGCGCTACACAGGGAATTTTGATAGGTACTGGATTAGCAAAAATTATTCAAAAAAAGATTAAGATTCCAACAAAAAAGAAAATTATTGATCTAATTAGGATGTATAAGAAAAATCCAACAAGAGAAAATTTTGAGAGTCTTGTATTTGGTTTAAAATTAGAGAAAAATTGAAGGGTAAAATATGTAAGAAATAAATCATGGTGCGAGTAAATAACAATATGAAAACTTGTTCTATCTGTAAGAAAATTTCTGCAACAGACAGTGATCATTTACACTGTGTAGAAAAAAGAAGAATAGAATTAGAAAATTTACAGTTGAAAGATACTATAACTGAAAAATTAGATTTAGGAAAAGATCCAAACAATATGGGTAAAGAGATTAAAGCTCTCTTAGGACATATGGCTAGAGAAAAAGAAACTAAATCAGAATAATTATACTTCTTGTGTAGTTGGTCTTATTAGAATTTCATTTACGTTAACATAATTTGGTGCCTCAAGTGCAAAGATGATTGCATTTGAAATATCATCTGCTTGTAGACCAGCCATACTTTTTCCTTTTTCTATGAATGCTTGTAATGCTCTTTCAGTAATTGTATCAGTTAGGTCTGTTTGTACTACTCCAGGTTCAATGCTGGTAATTCTGATATTTTTTCTTACACTAAGTTCTTGTCTAAGACCTTCTGAAAATGCGGTTACCGCATGTTTTGTAGCACAATAAACACTCCCTGCTGGGAAGACAACTCTTCCTGCAACTGATGAGATATTTACAATATGACCAGATTTTTTCTCAACCATTGTAGGTACTACTGCAGCAGTACAATACATCACGCCTTTGATGTTTACATCAATCATTCTATCCCATTCATCTATTTTTAGAGATCTGACAAAACTTAGAGGCATTAAACCAGCATTATTTATCAAAACATCTACTGTTCCATATTTGTCAATTGCTTGTTTTACTAGATTATCACAATCAGATTTTTTTGTAACATCTGTTTCACAAATAATAATTTCAAAACCATCTTTGATGATTTCTTTTTGTAAAGTTTCTAACCTATCTTTTCTTCTTGCACCTGCAACTATTTTTGCACCCTTTTTTGCAAGTGACTTTGCAGTAGAATAACCAATTCCACTTGATGCACCAGTAATTATAATTATTTTATCTTTTATCAAAACTAATTTTTATAAAATTTTTTATGTGTAAATATGTTGCTTGATAAAGAGAAAATAATGTATTAAATTTATTAGAGAAAAAATCTATTTGATATTATGAAACAAGAGAAATGTGCATATTGTGGGGATATGGTGGATATTCCATTTGAATGCACATATTGTAAAGATCCGTTTTGTGATGAACATAGACTTCCAGAAGATCATCGTTGTGTAAAATTAACAATAATTAGAGCTAAAAAATTTGGAGAGAGAAAAGTGATCAGAGATGGGGGACCTGGTTCTAATAAACTCAAAAGATTTTTTGGACGATTTCGTTGATTAGTAATCAACTTTTGTTGGATCAATTTTTGAACGCCTAGCTTGATAAAATAATGTAGCAGATAGTGCAAGCATTACCAAAATTGACATCCATAATGGTTCAACATGAGTATTATTTTCTTGGGTAACAATCATTGAAGGAAATACAACATAAATCACAGATAAGATTATCATAGCAAGTCCTTGTGTTGAGAGTTTTTTCCATGTTAAAATTTTGATTGCTCTGCTAATTAATTCAATTATACCAAGAGCTATGAATGGATATATTGTAAAAGCTAAAAAATCAATTATATCAACTGAACCGGGATGAGACATGTTATTCTTCTATTCTAACTTTTAATGCAATTCCTTTTGAAATTAAAGCTTGTGCATTTTCATTAGGAATAGTTGCAACATCTTCAGATTTGAATGGACCATATTTTTCTAAATCAACACCAACGATTTCATCAAATTCTTTTACAAATCTTACTGTCACAGGTTTTATTTTGTGTTTTGTAGAAGTAATTTCTAGAAATTTTGATTTTCCATTTATTATTCCAGATAATATCATATTTTTTCTTTCATTCATTTCATCTTTTGAATCAATAACAAATTTTTCTTCATCAGTTAAAGTACTATAAGATATCTCAGGTATGGTAGATATTTTTTCTAGTCTTTTATTTATTAAGAGTGTAGTAAGGGTTGTAGCGATTGAGATGATCTGATTTTTTGTTTTCTTTTCAATTCCATCATATTCTTCATTTTTTAATTTTCCAATAAAGTTTGATAAACTTCTGAAGAAATCAGCGTTTAGGTCCTGTGGCTCATTGGTTTGGAATTCGTGCATCACTATTACATGTAAATTTTTTAGATCTAGTGATTCAAGAGATGTCATTTTAATACAAAGTTAATCTTAAATGGTACGTTTAATTCTTTTAGCTTGAAGTAGAAAATTGCCGTATAAAGTAATAGGTGGCAAAGCCACACAAGTGAGATATTCCTCAGATGAGGTATTCTCTAGAATAAAACACGAGGGAATAAAATTCATAGATCTACAATTTACGGGTTTAACAGGTAGATTTCATCATACTACAATCTCAGCAGATACATTCACACCTGATCAGATGGAAGATGGATTACCAAAATTAGATGGTTCATCAATTGTAGGATTTGCCGATATTGCTGATTCTGATTTAATACTAAAACCAGATCCAAGCACATTTGCAATAATTCCATGGGTTAAAGAGAAAAAGACGGCTAGATTATTGTGTGATGTATACTGGGGCGGAGGAAGAGGACGTTTAGAAAGTGATCCTAGAGGAATTTGCCAGAAAGCTGAGAAATATGTTGTAACACAGGGATTTGATTATAGTAATTGGGGTCCTGAAGTAGAATTTTTTGTATTTGATAAAGTACACTGGGATGTTTTAACACCATACAAAGGTCAGTCATATTCAATTGAATCTGTTGAAGCACCATGGAGTCAAGAAGGAACTGGATATCCTATGGGATTGCAAGAAGGATATTACCCAAGCACACCATCAGACACACTTGCACCATTTAGAAATGAGTGTGTTGATGTATTGAATGATAATTTTGGAATTTTATGTGATAACCATCATCACGAAGTAGCAACTGCGGGACAATGTGAGATCGATATTAAGTTTGATTTAATGACAAATTCTGCCGATGGTGCTCAAACATACAAGTATGTTGTGAGAAATGTTGCTCAAGAATTTGGTAAAGTAGCAACAATGATGCCAAAACCAATATCAATGGATGCTGGTTCTGGAATGCACACAAATGTCAGTTTATGGAAAAAAAATGAAAATACATTTTATGATAAAGATGCAGAATTAGAATTAAGTCAAACTGGTCGTTATTTTTGTGGAGGAGTAATGGAACATGCTAAAGGATTAACTGCGATCACGAATCCTACAACAAATTCATACCATAGATTAGTTCCAGGTTATGAAGCACCAGTTTACATTGCATGGAGTTCAAGTAATCGTTCTGCAACAGTTAGAATTCCAGGTCATTTTAAAGGAGAAAAATATGCATATATGAAAAGAATGGAGTATCGTGTACCAGACCCAGCATCTAATCCATATTTGGTGTTTTCTGCAGTATTAGCTGCAGGTCTTGATGGAATAAAAAAGAAAACAGATCCCGGTGATCCTGTAAAGGAGGATATTTACAAAATGACAAAAACAGAAAGAAAAAAACATGGAATTGATACCTTGCCTGCAAATCTTGGAAGAGCACTTGATGAATTGGAAAGTGACAGAAAATATCTAAATCCTATTTTCTCAAATGATGTTTTAGATAAAATTATTGAATTAGAAAGAAGAGATCATAGAGAAATTGCAATTAGGCCACACCCACATGAGTTTTATCTTTACTTTGATGTTTAGATGAATTATTATAAAATAGAACGACCAGCTAATTCATAAATTAAAATTAGTGAGATAATCATCATACCAAGTCCACCACAAATCAGTATTGAACTAAATCTTTGATTTTTAATTCCTAGAAAAATGGATATACCACCACCAAGTCCTATGAAAATTGTAAGCATTCCATATACAACAGTTGTAATTTCTGCATTGATGGTCAATGGTGTAAAGATTCCAGAGAGTAATGCTGCTGCTGCTATAATGTAAATATATTTCAAGCCAGATTGAATAATTGATTTTAAATCTTTGGTCGTCTCTGGGGGCGTAGCACTGAAATCTTGAACCACATCAGCGTTTGGGTCAAATTTAGTAGGATCATCAGGTGGTTGATGTGATAATGGTTTGTCTTTTGGTTTATCAGAAAGTCTTCTATGTTTTACCATGATAATTCAGATTGAGATTTTATCGATTAAAATTTTTACTAATCTACATTCCCATTCCAGGTGGCATTCCCATACCGCCCATACCTGGCATTCCACCCATACCTCCCATGTCAGGCATTCCGCCTTCTGCTCCTGGTGGAGGTCCTGCAGATTTTGCAGTGGCAATAACATCATCTATTCTTAAAATCATACATGCTGCTTCTGTTGCTGCTGAAACAATTTGGTGTTTAACTGCTAGCGGTTCAATAATATCAGTTGATTTTAAGTTACCAACTTTACCTTTCATTACATCAATTCCTGTCCATTTCTCACCCTTGATTTGTTTTGCACGCAAATGGGTTAGAGTATCAATAGGATCCATTCCAGCATTTTCAGACAATGCTAAAGGAATTGATTCTAAAGCTTCTGCAAATTTTTCAGCGGCTAATTGTTCACGACCTTCAAGAGATTTTGCCCAACTTCTAATCTTTGTAGCAGCAAATGTTTCTGGTGCTCCACCACCTGCAACTATAGATGGTAATTCCATTACATCTCTAACAACCATTAGTGAATCATGAACTGAACGTTCAACTTCATCAACAACTCTTTGTGAACCAGCACGTAGTAATAATGTTACAGACTTTGGATGTTTGCATCCCTCAACAAAAACCCATTTGTCTTCTTCAACTTTCTTTTCTTGTATTGATGATGCTGAACCTAAATCTTTTTCAAATAAATCATCCAAATTAGTTACAATTCTTGCACCAGTTGCTTTTGCAAGTTTTGATAAATCACTTTCTTTTACACGTCTTACAGCTAAGATACCAGCTTTAGATAAATAATGTTGTGCCATGTCATCAATTCCTTTTTGACATAATACAACATTTGCACCAGAACTAATAACTTTGTCAACCATTGTTTTGAGCATTTTGTTTTCTTCATCTAAGAATGCTTTCATTTGTTGTGGATTTGAAATATTAATTTTTGCGTCAGTTTCAGTTTTATTAATTTCAAGTGCCGCATTTAAGAGTGCAATTTTTCCTTCTGTAATTTTCTTTGGCATTGCAGAATGAACTATTTCTTTATCTAAAACGATTCCTTGAATAATTGAAGAGTCTTTGATTGATCCTCCGGATTTTTTTTCTACTTTAATATCATCAATGTCAACAGTGTATTTTTCACCATTCTTTTCTGCAACAGCTTTTACTGCTTTAACAATCATATCTGCTAATTGTTCAGAATCTTTTCTAACTAGTTTAGTCTGCATTGAAGTCTTTGCAATTTTTAATAAAATTCCATTATCAGTTGGTGAAACTTTATCTGCAATTTGATCTAAAAATTCTTTTGCTTTTTTCCCTGCCTTTCTATAACCATCAACAATGATTGTTGGGTGAACGTCTTGTAAAACAAGTGTTTCAGCATGTTCTAATAATGCACCAGCCAATACAACTGCAGATGTAGTTCCATCCCCTACTTCATTATCGGTAGTCTTTGAAATTTCAACTAGCATTTTTGCTGCTGGATGTTGTACATCAATTTCTTTTAGAATTGTTGCACCGTCATTTGTAATTGTTACATCACCTAAAGAGTCTACAAGCATTTTGTCCATTCCTTTTGGACCTAAACTAGTGTGAACAATTTCGGCTATAATTTTGGCAGCTGCAATATTGTTTTTCTGGGCTTCTCTTCCCTTCACCTGACTTGCGTCATCTTTTAGAACTACAACTGGCATGTTGCCTTTTGGAGTTTGTGCTGCCATAGATCAAAACGTCAATTTTCAAAATATATAGCTAGCTTCTTGTTTTTCTAGAAAATTAGAGGAAAGATCGCTGTTCTTAAATTAGGAAAATCGAGTTGAAAATCATGGCTGATTCAAACAAAGAATCATATGATAAAATTTTCACCAGTCTTGAGAAACATCATGAATGGTTTGAGAACTCTATTCCACTAATCGCTAGTGAGAACATTCCTAGCCCAGCTGTTAGAGAAGCCGTAATGTCAGATTTTGGCAATAGATATGCCGAAGGTTGGCCAGGTGAACGAGTCTATGCCGGATGTACATACATTGATGATGTTGAGATTCAATGTATGAAGTTAGCACAAAAATTATTCAAAGCCGAATTTGCAGATGTAAGAAGTGTTTCCGGCGTCGTAGCAAACTTGGCAATTTATTCTGCTTATTCGAATCCAGGTGATGTTATGATTGCATCATCAATTCCTGCAGGAGGACATATTTCACATGGTAAAAAAGAACATTCAGGAACTGCCGGATTGGTACACGGACTTGACATTGAGTTCTTTGCATTTGATCCGGAAGAAATGACATTAGATGTTGATAAAACAAAAGCTAAAGTTGAGGATTTGAAATCACAAGGGAAATTGCCAAAGATTGCAATGTTTGGTGGTTCAGTATTTTTATTTCCACATCCAGTAAAAGAATTAGCTGAATTTCTAAAGGGTCATGGTATGCATATTAATTATGATGCAGCACATGTTGCAGGATTAATTGCAGGTGGAAAGTTCCAAGACCCACTTAGAGAAGGAACAGATACAATGACAATGAGTACTCACAAAACTTTGTTTGGTCCACAAGGAGGATTAGTTTTAGGATCTGAAAAACATGCAGAACCAATCAAAAAAGCAATGTTCCCAGGGTTAACAAGCAGTCATCATATTCATCACATGAGTGCTAAAGCTGTTGCATTTGCTGAAGCATTAGAGTTTGGAAAAGATTATGCAGAACAAACAATCAAGAACGCAAAAGCATTAGCATCAGATCTAAACAATGTAGGATTCAAAGTGTTAGGTGAGAAGAAAGGTTACACGGAATCACACCAAACAGTTGTTAATGTTTTAGATTATGGTGATGGAGGAGCAATTGAAGCTGATTTAGAAAAAGCAAACATTATTGTTAATCGTCAACTAATTCCTGGAGATTTGAAAGCAAACCGTCACTACATGCATCCAGGTGGAATTCGTTTGGGAACATCTGAGATTACTCGTCTAGGAATGAAAGAATCTGAAATGAAAGAGATTGCATCTTTAATGAAACAGGTTGTTATTGATAAGAAAGATGCAGGAGAAATTGCAGCATATGTTAAAGAGTTCAAAACAGATTTCAAAAAGACACAATACTGTTTTGATAACAAACTTGGTGCCTACGAATACGTAAAATTAAGATAAAATCAAGATCAAATCACATACAAAATAATTTTCTAATTCACATAATCAGTTAGTAATTGTTGTGAACCATCACCTTTTCCAAAGAGTAGTTCAATTTCATCAGACAAAGTCATGATTCTTCCTTTTAGGTATGGGTCAACATCATATTTTGTGACTAGTTTCTTTGCTAATGGAAGATATTTTTCAATTGAAGGTCTAGTAATTGTTTGTAATAGTTTGTGACCACATGTACATTTTTGAAGTAATGGCATTCGCCTATACTTTGCACCACATGCGGTGCAACGAAACTTTTGTTTTGCATATGCACGAATGTTTCCCATAATGTCAGGAATCAGATGTGTTTGTATTAAATATGAAATAATATCTCTTGTTTCAACTGCATTGATAATGTCTGCATTTCTAATTTGCAAATCAAGCTTGTCAACCATTGATTCCAGTGTTGAATATGCGCTTCGTGATTTTGATGATGTCAGTGTTGTTGTATTATGTGTGAAAAAATGATCATAGAAAATATTTTCATCACCCGTATCTTTTCGCATAGCTAAAGTTTCAATTGAAGTGATTGAACCAGATTTTTCATGATTAAATGATGATTCATAAAATTCGAGTGGAAATTCTTTTGCTACCTCAAAGTTGTGTGCCTGAGTTTGTGCCTCATGTGGCAAAACTATTGGTTGGATTAGTAATGGTGCATCCATTAATCCTCCAATTTTATCAGACAAGAACTGTCTTGAGAAGTTCAATAACGCATCTAATAATAACATGACAGAATCTGCATCACCATCTGCATCTCTTCTTTTTGCAGAATGCCAAATTGGACTAGCAAAACATACGTGGGTTTTTGTATAACCAATTAATCGTCCTGTAATTCCTACGGAGGTATGTGGTGCAAGGCCAATTACTAAATGACCTAACAAATCCTGTGTGTTTTTTAGATTGTAAAATGATTGTTTGCCAAAAAATTTCTGCAGTTCAAAATCAATATACTTTGAAACATTAACAAGATATTCGGCACTTTCAAGAGGAATGATTACATCTTGCATCTTTAATTCAATTAATTGTTCATCATTTGTGATTGGATTTCCATCTACATCTTTTTTATATCCAAGTTTTGTGATTTGCTCGACTGTTGTTCCTATCCAGGAGAGTTTGAAGTGTGTTAAGGGTGAATTTGTTGCATCAAATCTAACAGTACCATCTTTGAAGGTGGATAAGCCAAAATTTTGTCTAATTAGCCCTTTTTCTAGTGGTTCTGGGATTTTTTCTTGATTGATTAATTTATCAACGCCTTTGAATGGCGCTTTTGCACGTATTCCAAGTTTTTCCTGTGCTGCCAACAAATTTTGTTTTAACGGAAACTGTTTGTAAGAAAATCCATTTGCGTCTCTTTTACACTTTTCACAGTGTGGTGTTTCTAATTCATCTTTACAAATTCTACAGATATAGAATTTTGTAGTTTTATTACCACATTTTGAACAAACAATTCCGATTGATGGAATAGTACAATTTGTACAACGACGAT